>Ga0247843_1001091_pt1 | contig 58690 bp, 43 predicted proteins | sample LaCruzMarch2017__FD_192420 | JGI IMG/M metagenome (GOLD analysis project Ga0247843, IMG submission 192420) | Freshwater microbial communities from meromictic Lake La Cruz, Castile-La Mancha, Spain - LaCruzMarch2017_8m | ecosystem: Environmental > Aquatic > Freshwater > Lake | place: Spain...
TGTTGTGCCAACGGGTGAACCGTTGCAGCAAGGTCTTCATAAACTCCGATAGATCGTGCATCCGGTAAGTGAAACGCTCGTGAATCCGCTGCACATAAGCTTCTCCGTCCGTGGCCATACCCTGTGCCACCACGTGTCGTGCTTCCGCTAATTCCTTTGCCACCGTGGCCACAAAAGCCTTCGAATAAAGCGCGCCCAAGCGCTTGAGCAGTTGCTCGTCCGTCAACGCCGCCTTTGGCCTCGGCGTTACTTCAAGCAGCAGGTGGAAATGATTGCACATCACGCAGTAAGCCAGCACCCGGCAACAGGAGAAATTCTCCATCATGCGCATGTAAATGCGAAATTGCTCCTTATCATCGGGTCCAAAGGCAAATCGCTTGTCCACCACCCGTGCAACGCAATGGTAAACCGCTGGCTTCGTCTCCGAATCCGCCCAAGGAACAATCCATCGTGCTCTCGCCATGCCGGAGCAAACTTTAAATCCGCAGCAACTGCAAGCAATTATTAATTATATCTGTCTTCGTTAATAATCACAAAGTTGAACACCGTTGAATATTAGCGGAAGCGTCACTTTTCTTTGTGGTCACGGCCTATTTCATCGCATCGGGTGTTCATTGAGCAGGTCTTCAACTTGATAGAAACCTTGGCGCGACTTGGTGGACTCGCGGGTTTTGGTGACTTGGGCGGGTTGGATGGCGGAGGCTTTATTTCCGAAATGGTTGCGCACATAGGTGAGCACCGCCGCGACTTCTTCATCCTTTAGCATACCGCCGAACGGGGTCATCGGAACCAGGCCTTGGAACTTTTTGCCATTGACCTCCAATGGCCCCATCATGCCGTGCAGGGTCAGTTTGATCAACCGCTCGGGATCTCCATTCACCCATGGGCTGTCGGCAAGGGGCGGAAATGCAGGATCAAGGCCTTTACCGTCAGGCTGATGGCAGGTGGAGCAATGGGCATCGCGAAAGAAAACCTCATGCCCGGCGAGAAATTGATTTTTCTCGGTATCCGTGAGATGGACCGGCACCGGCGGGGCGGGATGCTCGTCCACGACGTCCTCCTTCACTCCATCGAGCCGGGTCATGGCGGTTTTCGCGGCATTTTGAGACCAGGCGTCAAGCGGCTGCTTGGAGGCGAGCGCCACGATTTTTTTGCCAACAGGGTTATCTAACCACGATCCGGCGATAATGGCTTCAAGACGCACACGACCATGGGGATCGGTAGCGGCTTTTTCGAGAAGCAGCGGGTGATCGGCGATGCGGTGAGCATTGTAACGCAGGACTCGGACAGAGGCGGCTCGGACGCGAAAATCCTCGGACTGCAGTAGGCGGAGGAGCAGTGATTCATCGACTTGGTTGAGCCCCCATGTCGTCCAGAGCGCTTCGAGCAAGTGGTGTTCGTTGCGCGGGTCTTTAGGATCGAGCTGCTTGATCCATGTCTGGATGGCTGACCTTACTTCCGCTGCGGGGTGAGAGCGGAGTTCGCGGCGGCTGCGGTAGCGCGTGCGGTATTCGGGAAGCTTGAGATTATCCAACAATTTAACGATGGGAGCCTTCTCGACCGGTGCTGGCTTCACGAGCGGGCGGGACGGATAGGTGATGCGGTAAACTCGGCCGTGCACGTGATCGCGAAGGGGATCGCGCGCATTGTGCTGCATGTGGCCGATGAGGACGTTATGCCAGTCGATAACATATAGCGATCCGTCGGGAGCGAATTCAAGATCGACGGGGCGGAAATTTCCGTCGGAGGATTTCAGGAGGTCCTGACGAAATGCGGTTTTATAACCAGTGCCATCATCGACAATAGAGTGTTGTTTGATTCCGAGAAATCCAATGGTGTTACAGAGCAACATGTCACCTTGAACATCATCCGGAAAGTGGCTGGAAGAGAGGAATTCAAGTCCGGACGAAGGACGCACGGCATTGCCTTTCGGAGCGAGATCGGGGGAGGACGGGCATGAGCTGCCGTAGGTCGGCTTGACAGAGCCGGGAAGCATCCAATTGATGTTCGGACCGGAGGTGTGGATGAAAAAGTTCTGGCCCCAGTCATCGAAAGCGATACCCCATGGATTTGGAATGTTGAGCTGCGCGGTGCGCTCAAGATGACTGCGTTGCGGATTAAATCGGAAGAATCCTCCATTCACGCCCCGGACGGGGCCGTAGGCGGTTTCCACGTTAGAGTGCAGGAAAACCCCCTCTCCCATCAGGAAGGCACCGGATGGATCGGCGCAAAATGCGCTGATGGCGTGGTGGGTATCATGAGTATCGAAACCACCTAACACAATTTCCCGGGAATCGGCACGGTCGTCACCATCGGTATCGCGTAGCAAGACGAGATTGGGCTCCTGCGCGACGTAAACCCCTTCTGGAGCGAATTCGAAACCGATCGGCAGGTGGAGTTTGTCGGAAAAAACGATTTCCTTGTCGGCACGTCCATCGCCATTGGTGTCTTCGTAAATGAGGATCTTGTCGTTAGGAAGTGCATCACCAGGCCGATAGGCCGGATAGGTTGGCATTGTGGCGACCCATAGACGTCCTCGACCATCGAAGGAGAGTTGCATTGGATTGGCGAGATTGGGAAATTCTTTTTCCGATGCAAACAACTTCACTTGATATCCTTCTGGAACCGTTAGAGTTTTTTCCGCTTCTTCGCCATAGAGGTATTTTGGGCTACCGTTTTTGGCACTCGGCGCGTAATTCGTCGGTACGACAGGCAGTGTATGGGTTTTGGTGTCATCGACGCTGAGATTGGTGGTTTTACCGGAGACGACGGCATGGATGAGTTGGTCGCGCAGCGTGGTCATTTCGCGGGTTTTTTGAACTTCGTCGGGGTAATTGCCCGGGCCAAAGGGTTTGTATCGTCCGCCATAAGCATGAACTCCGTTGAGGATGCCGTAGTCGTTTTGCCAGAACCAGTTTTTCTGGTCCACGGCAGAAAGAACTTTGTTAGAATCAGCCTTGGAAACGCGAGGTTGTTTGCCATAAACACCATCGGCAAGAATGACTGCGAGTTGTTGATAACCCGCTTTATTAGGGATGAAACCGCTGGTGGTGAACGGCGTTTTGGCCTTGGCGTATAGTTGCTGGGTCGGGGTGAAGAGATCGACAAATGTCAGCGCATGTTTTTTCGCCACGCGCTCCATGGCAGCGGTGTAGAGTTTCAGGTTGGCGTTTTCCTTGGTGCCATCGGGAATGTCGCGGCTCTTGGAAAGATTTTCGTAAGCGATGGGTGAAACCAACACGAGGCGCGGGGCGGCGCTGCCGTTGTAGGCCTTGCTGAGGGTGTGGACGACGAAGGCATCGAGCTCGGCCTCATAGTTGGCCACGCGCTGCGGTCCATCAAAAGATTCGTTGTAGCCGAAGAAGGCGACAATGGTGTCGGCCTTCAAGTGAGTGAGCCATTGATCGGGAGTGGCGAAAAATCCGCCACCCGAATGAGTGGCGTTTTCCGGGCGAAATTTCTCCGCACCGGGAAAGGCCCATTGGGACTTACGGGCGGGATGAGGGCGAAAGCCGGGGGTGTCTCCGGGGCGTCCCATGTTGCGGATGATGAGTTGCTTGTTGGGATTGCGGAGGTAAAATTCTGTCTCAAGCCGACTGTAATAAAGATCCCGTTCCACAAGTCCATTGCCGATGAAAACGAGGCGCTCGCCAGATGATGGTGGACTGATTGCTTGTGGGCGGGCGGTAGTGGCAGCAGGCGGGTCTTGCGTTAAAGCGTGGGGAGCAGCGGCGTCTTTGCCAGGATTTCCCGGCGGACGTGCGTTGCAAAAGATGCAAGTGAAGCAAAATACGACACTGGCGGTGAACAAAATCCGGAATCGGGCTTGGATCATATGAACGGCCCTTTACGGAAAGACCTGAATAATCTTTCGCCTGAGTGAAACCATATTTCAAGGCATCGGCGTGCCATCCGGGATTTCAAAAGTCTTGAATCTCGACGTATCCCCTTTTCCCAACACCATTTTTGATTTCGGCAATCCCAAGCTCTTCGCGAGAAAATCCCGCAATTCAGCATTCGCCTTGCCCTCCGTAGGCGGGGCGGCGACGCGGACCCGCAGGATTGGACCTGCGTGTGGATCCTCATCCCAGCCGATCACTTCGCTGCGTTTTGCATTTGGCGTTACCCGCACCCGGAGTTTCATGGCGCATTGAGAATCACTGATTTTCGCTCAGACGTGGAAGATTCTTGGAACCGATGGCGCGCGCAGGCGGTGGGCTTCCGGAAAGTTAGAACCTAACAATGGTCGGCAATAATTCAAGAAATCCTCAGTCACACCGTTGCCCGCTTCGTTGATGAAATGATCCGGCATGTGGCGGGTCTTGCCCGCGACCTTTTCGATCGGCACCAGTTCGTAATCCACGCTGTAATTCAACACCGGACGGCGAATGACCACCGAGCCATCGACGTTGTCCCACATCGCGAATTGCACCGCTTTTTCGCCGACCTCGCGGGCCTCCTTGGCATCGCGGTCCGAGCTGCAACCCATAAACGCACGTTGCAGGTAGCCGAATGTGTCAGCACGAACGCGTTTGAGACCAAGACCCTTTTTGATCGTCTGTGAAAGCAGATCGCCCAATGCGCCGGTGCCGGACAGTTGGAGATTTCCGTGATCATCCCGTTCCTCGGCACCGCCCATCAGTTGGGAAATCATCGGATTTCCATCTACATCAGAGATCCCTTCGGAAACGGCGATGTTGCAAAAACCGAATTGCGTATAGGCCTGATCGACATCCGCGAGGAATTTTTCGGTGTCGAACGCGCGTTCCGGCACATAGACGAGGTGAGGACCGTCATCGACATATTTCCGTGCGAGTGAGGCAGCGGCGGTGAGGAAACCGGCGTGACGCCCCATTACCACGCCGATATAAACTCCCTTGAGCGCGCGGTTGTCGAGATTCACGCCGGTGAATGCCTGCGCCACGAAGCGGGCGGCGGAACCGAAACCCGGACAGTGATCATTTTCTGTCAAATCATTGTCGATGGTCTTGGGGATATGAATGGCGCGTAATTCGTAATTCGCGGCACGCGCTTGCTCATTGACGATGCGCACGGTGTCCGATGAATCGTTGCCGCCGACGTAGAAAAAATACCGGATATCGTGCGCTTGCATCACCTTGAACATGCGCGCGCAATATTCCACGTCTGGTTTATCGCGGGTAGAGAGCAAAGCCGAGGACGGGGTGCCCGCCACTTGTTCGAGGTTATGGGTGGTTTCACGGGTTAGATCGACGAAGTTCTCTTCGATGATTCCGCGGACTCCGTGGACGGCCCCGTAAACAGCCGTCACTTGAGTGAATTTCCGGGCTTCGAGAGCAACCCCAACCACGCTTTGATTGATCACATGAGTGGGACCACCACCCTGTGCGACGAGTACTTTTCCTTCTAATCGGCTCATACGGGCCGAAGAGTCAGGGAACCCCGCTCAGATGCAAGTCTCGAAAGCACGTGGATTCACCGAAAAAATCCGCATGGTTTTTGCTGGTGCCCACGATGCGACAACCGGACGCTCGTCCTGTGCGCACGGATTCCACCCATCCTCATGAAACTCCGCTTCCGACAGTGATCGAAGTGAATTTCCCCTGTCCGTGGCTCCCGGAAATCGCGCAAATCCACGATTTCACGCTCACCCGGCGGCACGGTCGCGAGCGTGGTGCGGCGTTTTATCAGGATGCCTTGCGTTATGGGCAATCGCTGTGGATATCCGGGAAACCGGCCCAAGCCTTGCTTCAACTCGACAAGGCGTGGATGGCGGATTTGCCCATGGGTGATCCGGTTTTGTACAGCCATCCTTCTCCCTATCAGGCTATGCTATGGATTCTCCAGCGCTCGACTTCAGAGGATTGCGGGTATTTGGGAAACCCAGTGCGGCATTTCCAACACCTCGCCAGCCGGATGAGCGGCGACCGCGCGGAAATCCGCTCATGGCGTGCTTGGCTGTGTTTTCATCTTTCCGAGCGAGTGCTGCCCCGGGCGGATTTTCCACGCGATGGTTCCCAAATCAGCCACGAGGGCCTGTGGATCCCGAGTCTCGCCCGCTCGCTGGCCGCTGTGGCTAAGCTGGGCTGGCCGGATGAGGCGGAAATCGCCCGACAATGTCTGCAAACTTCGTAGGCGCAAAATCGTAAAGTTCAGGTAGTTTCAAGCAACCCATTCGAAATAGCGGAGTTTAACCTACAAATTGACCTATGAAACATCCTTGGATTTTTCCCGCCGTGACCTTGTTGGTCGGCTCCATTGGCGGCTACATTTCCGGCAAAAACACCAGTCCAGCAGGAGAACAGGACTCAACGGAAAACTCAACTAACAGATCACGATCGTCCAATCGCCTTGATTCGTCACAAGCCGATAATGGCAAACGGGCAAAACGCCCCACCGGGCTGGCGGAAATCGACCGCTTACCGGGCAGTTCTAACCGCCTACAGGCATTGATGGATTTTTACTCAGGTCTCAGCCCTGAACAATTGGAAGAAGAGGCGCGCAAGCTCGAAAACCTCCCGATGAATGAGCGGATCATGGCGTCATTCGTCCTTTTCGGCCGTTGGGCGGAGGTGGATCCCACTTCCGCGATGGCGTTTTCCAGCACCATGGGGTTCAGCGGGGCATTCGTTCGGCCCACCATATTGCAAAGCTGGGCCAGTGTGGACCCAGCGAATGCTGCCAAATATTATGCCACAAACCCGCGGGAATTCGCGATGATGGGCATGATGGGCGGCGGCCGCGGCCCAATGGCCAGCCAAGGTGGAGCATCCATCATCGCCAGCGAATGGGCCAAGCAGGATCCCACCGCCGCTATGGCGTGGGCCAATTCACTGACTACCGAAAAAAATCAGGCCATGTCCTCCTTGTTGGGCGAAGTCGCGAAAACCGACCCCGCCAAGGCCGCTGAAATGTTAAAAACCATGGCAGGCTCAGACAAGGCCAGCGCCTATCGCAGAATAGCGGAGGAATATGGCGCATCCAATTTTAACGAAGCGCAATCATGGATACGGACCTTGCCAGCCGAGGAACAAGATGAAGCGCTTGCCTCAGCGATCGGGGGATTATCGAGAAATGACCCTAAAGCTGCCGCCAAACAAGTCGCGCTCATGACGGATAGCGATGCAAAAGATGACGCTATTTCCGATGTGGTCGGTCCCCTCGCCCGCATGGATCCCAAAGCGGCGGCGGATTTCATCAAACAGGGCAGCGAAGACGCCCAGCAAGACAGCATGCGCGAATTGATGCCCTCATGGGTCGCACAAGACCCAAGCGCCGCTTTGAGTTATGCCTCTTCTCTGTCGGCTGGCGATGTGCGGGACAGCGCTCTCCAATCTTATGTGTTTGCGAATAACAGCGCTGCTCCAGCGGAACTGGTCCGTTCAGCCGAATTAATCACCGACGAGCGCGACCGCAGTCGTACAATCAGCATGACCGTGGGCCGCTGGATGCGTGAGGATGAAACCGCCGCCAAAGCCTATGTCGAGCAAACCACCTCCATTCCCGAAGATTCCAAACAACGCATTCTCGAAGGTGGCGGAATGTGGGGCGGTGGCCGTGGGCGCGGACGCGGCGGAAATTAATCCAACTTGATCACGCGAGAAGGACGACGTTTCCGTTCCTAGTCTGCGTTCCTAGTCTGAACACCGCTAGGTCTATCCAAAGGCGAGTTCTGAAGATTCCTGTGCTTCATCCGCGGCGAGACGCTCGCGAGCCGCATCGAGATAGTGGGAATCCAACTCGATACCAGTGAAGGAAGTCAATTTCTGACGACGGGCTGCAATGGCGGAACTGCCGATACCCAAAAAATTGTCTAACAACCGAGTTCCGGCACCCTTGCCGTGAAGACGAATGCATTGTTCGACGAGTGCCACGGGAAAGGTCGCCGGATGTGGCCGATCTTTGTCGCGGGAGTTGATTGTTTCATAGGGAATGAACCAGTTGTTTCCGCGGCAGCGCAGATCCGCGCCACCCGTGTGCCCCCAACGGGAGATATTGGACTTGTGAACATACGGCACACCCGCAGCGCGGCGGTCTAACTCGACATTGCCGGTTTTAGTCAGATGAAAAACATACTCATGACAATCATTGACATATCGCTTCGAGTTAATCGGTTTGAAATGCCCGGCACTCGTTTGCTTTCCATCGGGTGTCTCAATGGTAACAGATTTTATCCAATGAAAAGTATTCTGCAAAACGAATAGCGGATCGGTTCCGTCAGTGAGAGCAAGAACCAACTGGTGCGGCATGAGCGGATTCGCTGGAGCCGATCCCACGTTCAGGAAAAACGATGCGTCCTCCGTCATCACACGTTTCAACTCACCCGCCCATTTCTGACACCATGCCAAGTATTCGTCGCGAGGGGCGGTGTCCTTGAAAGTCTTGTAGGAGATTCCTAGATTATAAGGTGGCGAAGTAACAACCAGATCGATGCTGCCCGCAGCAAGCGTTGGAAGAACATCAAGACAATCGCCGTGGAGAAGATTCATAAGTCCCAAAAGTCTTTTAGGTCCTATGCATGATGCAACAGGATTGAATTCGCACCAAAATGATCGGATAAAATATCTGACACGATCACGATCGGATTACCGGGACGCACTACTTCTTCCTTCAGAAGTTGAGCGGTGACGCGCTGGATGGTTTCCTCGATTCCGGGGGAAAATGCCAGTTTGATGGCGCGCACTCCGCGAGTGAGGGCAAGTTTACGACAGACAGTTTCCTTAGGGGTGATCGCATAAAAACCCGAAGTGCGCGGACGCAGCATGGCCACTTGATTCGCAAGCACGCCACGGCGCGTCAGCACGACCAGGCAGGCGTCTGGCAACGAATCCGCGAGAGTGACCGCTGCGCGAGCTACTTTCTGCCGTTCCTCGCGCATCAACATGGCATGCCCGAATCCATGGCCGCTGGAACGCTCCATGCGAGAGGAAATTCGGACGAGCGCCTCCACGCAGCGCTCAGGATAGCGCCCGACGGAAGTCTCGCCGGACAGCATCAAGCAGTCGGCCTCTTCGTAAGCGGCGTTCATCACATCAGTGACCTCCGCGCGGGTCGGAGTGGGATTGGTGATCATGGATTCGAGAAGCTGAGTGGCAACGATCACGCGTTTGCCGAGTTCATGGCAACGTTTGACAATGCGACGCTGAAGCAATGGTAGTTCCTCAAATTCCACTTCAGTTCCTAGATCGCCCCGGGCGATCATGATGACATCGGCTTCGCTGATGATGGAGTCAATGTTGCGTATCGCCTCTTGATCTTCGATTTTCGCGACAAGTTGGGCGTCGCCTTCCAAGGCGATCATGGCATCCCGTAGTTCACGAACGTGGGCAGCATCACGGACAAAGGACCCAGCAATGTAATCCGCCTCGCACTCGACGGCGAGAGCGAGATCCTTGTGGTCCTTTTCAGTTAGAGCGGGGAGATTGAGTCGCACACCAGGCAGGTTGATGTGGCGGCGGGAGCCCATGGTGCCCGGCGTTGTCACGTGGCAGAGAATACGGTCCGCCTCCACTACGTCGATTCGCATGAGCAGCGCGCCGTTGTCCACAACGAGCGTGTTGCCAACCTCAACATCAGCCATGAGACCCTCGTAGTTGACCGTGGTTGATTTTTCGACCGTGGCATCGGTGCCATTTTTACGGAACTCGACGATATCGCCTTCCGCTAACGTGATGGGTTCAGTTAGGTCACCGGTGCGAATTGACGGACCGGTGAGATCGAAAAGCACGGCGATGTGCGCGTTGAATTGTTGGGCCTGACGACGGACACGTTTTACCATTTCCGCCGCCCACTCGTGTTTGGCATGGCTCATATTCAGACGAAACACATTCGTTCCGGCCACCATGAGCTTACCGATCATTTCCTCGGACTCCGTGGCCGGGCCGAGCGTGCAGATGATTTTTGTTTTTCGGGACATGTTGGAATTTCAAGTTTGAGATTTCATTCATCCTTGGTCGAGTGGCTTCTCAGTCTTGGCGTCGATGATGAAGAAGCGTTCACGGTTTAAGGATGGATCCGAGCGGAAGATGAGACGGCCGGAGTGCGCCCGCTCAAGCTCAACGAGGAGCTTGGAATCCTCGCTCTTGAAACGGTTGAGCACATCGCTGTTCACGATGACAACGATATCTCCGAGGGTGTCCCGGTTTTTCTGAATGACGGTGTTGAGGCGGCGCTGGATCTCCACGGACATGGTCATCGGTGTTTTCACGCGGCCACGGCCTTGGCAATAGGGGCATGGCTCATACATCGAGTCACGCAACGATTCATTGAGTCGCTGGCGCGTCATTTCCATCAGTCCGATCGGCGAGATCTGGAGCACTTGTGTCTTCGCCTTGTCTTTCTTGAGGCGATCCTTGATTGCTTTATAAACCGCCTGCTGGTCCTTGCGGTGACGCATGTCGATCAGGTCAATCACCACCAGGCCGCCAATGTTGCGCAGACGGAGTTGGCGGGCAACCTCGCGGGCGGCTTCGACGTTGGTCTCGAGAATCATCTTGTCCACATCCTTCGATCCACGGTTGCGGCCGGTATTGACGTCGATGGCAATGAGGGCTTCGGTTTCGTCGATGACGATGTAACCGCCGCACGGTAGCCAGACTTGGCGGGAAAATGCTTCGTCGATCTGCTTCTGGATTCCAACACGCTCGAAGATCGGTTGTGTGGCGGTGGGCAGGTGGTGAACGCGGCGTTTGGCACGACGAGAAATTTTCCCGGCAATCTCACGGATCATCTCGGTAGTTTGCGCATCATCGCAAAGCACTTGATTGATTTCTTCGGTTAGGAAATCACGGGCGGTGCGTTCAATCAGGCCAGGTTCTTGGAAAATACAACAAGGTGCGGGATTATTGGCGCGGCGAGCTTCGATTTCATCCCACTGTTCCAAGAGCATCGCGAGATCTCGGACGAAGTGGCGGGCGCGTGTGCCTTGGGCGACGGTCCGCATGATGATACCCATGCCTTCGGGGACTGAGAGTTTCTGAACGATTTTGCGAAGTCGGGTACGCTCATTGGGATCATCGATCTTGCGAGAAATACCGAACTGCTCGGTGTAGGGCATGAGCACGAGATAACGGCCAGCTAATGAAATATTGGTGGTGACGCGAGGCCCCTTGGTCCCGATAGGGCCCTTGGAGACTTGAATGACGATCTCAGATCCGATCGGATAGATATCCGGAATATCCTTGGAAGAGATTTTCTTTTGCTGCTTCTTTTTACCTTCTCGCTGGATCTCTTCCAACCCGGCATCGAGCGCGGCGGGAATGGCATCCCAAAAATGGAGGAAGGCGTTTTTATCGAGGCCGATGTCCACGAACATCGCCTTGAGGCCGCCCTCAATGTTTTTGACACGTCCTTTGAAAATGCCGCCGACGATGTTCTGATCACCCTCGCGTTCGACAGTATATTCTTCAAGCACCCCGTCTTCGAGGAGGGCAACCCTGCGTTCGAGTTTCTCGACATTAACAATGATCGTATTGCCACGTGTGGGATCAGGTTTGCCGATGCCAAGGAGTCTTTTAATGTGTTGTATCATGATAGTGAGTGCTTGTTGAATTTTTTTTAGGAGTGTGAGTGGATTTATCAAGGTTCGAGAACAGGCACGGCCTTTGGGATAACTGTGCCTTCATCATCGATTTCGGGTGTAAGTGTGGGTGTCGGAGTGATCGTATTATCAGGGACAGGGGAAATCGTTTCCGGAATCGCTTCGGCGACTTCATCGCTGGTTTCGACAACATCCTCAATTTCGGTGGCATTGATGGCGGTAAGCACATCTTCTGGGAGAGCAATCGCCTCGATGCGGTCCGTGTTTCCGACAAATTCTTTCTGGGGAGTGAGAGGTAATTTCATTCCGTCATTCTGGGCGAAGAGGCCGCTGTAGATAAGGTGGACTAGGGGACCGCAAACACCGCCGCCGGAGCCACCATTTTGAACCAACATACAGACGGCGTATTGAGGATTCTCGTAAGGCGCGAAACTAATAACCCAGGAGTTATTGGATTTTTTTCCGTCATCCGTCGTCTGTGCAGTGCCGGTTTTCGCGGCGACTTCAATGTCGGGCATTCGGACTTTTCCCGCGGTGCCACCGGAGACGTTGACCGCCATCCACATCCCTTTGCGAATGAGTTCGAAATCTTTGGGTTTGATTCCGGCCTCGATGAGATCAACGACGAGTTTCGGTTTATCTGGGATCACAACGCCGCCATTTTCAGAGATCGCCTTGCGGACGATGCGAGGTTTATAGTATTTACCGCCATTCGCTACGCAGGCAACCATAGAGCAAAGTTGGAGCGGAGTGGCCATGGTATCGCCTTGGCCGATAGAGACGAAAGCAGTGAGAACCGGGGTCATGACCGCGCTGGGATTGGCGGCGCGCCAAGCCCGACTGCCAGGCAGAATCCCAGCTTTTTCGCCAGGGAGTTCGACCCCGGTCCGGTTGCCGAAACCGACCATCTGACAACCTTCAACCATGGCTTTCCAACCCATTGTGTTGGCAAGTTTGTTGAAGTAAGGATTACAGGATTGTTGCAGGGCTCTTGATAGATTGAGTGATCCATGACTACCTTTATGCATGTTCCAAATCCAACATCCGACCTTGTGGTTCCCATAGGCTACATATCCGGTGCAGGAAAACGAGTTTCCAGCCAATCCTTGGAGTGCACCGGAAATTGCGGTGGGCACTTTCATGGTAGATCCCGGAGCATATTCTGATATTGCGCGGTTCGTCAGCGGTGAGAGTTGTTTATTTTCCCGATAGCCCTTCCAACGATCCGTGGAAATACTTGGAATAAAGGCATTTGGGTCGTAATCGGGCACCGATGCCATCGCTAAAATTTCACCCGAATTTACATCCATGATGACTCCGGCGGCACGACCGGCGCGGCGCAGAACGTTTTCGAGGAGGTATTGTTTGCGGGCGTCGATGGTTAGTTGGACTTTGGCGCCAACGCCCGGCTTGGTATAGTCCGACATGCGGAGCGTGCGACCCTTTTCGTCTTTAACGATAGTTTTACTACCCTCAGGGCCACGCAGCACCTCATCCATACTGGCCTCTACGCCTGCAATCCCTTTTTCATCGCCGATGTAGTGATTGTAGCGACGGGTATCACTTTCGGGGACATCGCCCTTTTCCCATTGCTTCAGATAACCAAGAACATGGCTTGCGAGAGAATCGAACGGATACTTGCGTTGTGGACGAATGCTGACATACACTCCTGGAAGTGCTAGATTGTGCTCTGCGATTTTCGAGAACTCTTCATAACTGAGATCCGTGCGATAAGTGTAAGGAATCAGCCCTCCATGAGTTAGGAAATGAGTGCGCAGGTCGCTGGCTTTAAAGTTTTTTGCCAGACCCATTTTCCGAAGTCGGCCGATGGTGCTCGCCTCGCCATCCTTGACGATGGAGACAATGTCCTTTTCCTCTTGTGAGCGGTCCATGCCGTCCTTTTTTGTCAGGCGGACGATCTTCGGATCATTCTCATGTTGGGCGAGGTAAGCGCTGCGGATTTCCTCAAGGTTGAATGAAACTTCATACTTCCGGATGTTGCGGGCTAAAGTGATCCCGTTGCGATCAGTGATTTCACCGCGAATTCCGGGTTCGCGGACGGTAACGGTGCGATTGCCGGGAACTTGATTGAGAAACTCTGCCCGACGCTCGATCTGGAATTCGTGAAGACGGTTCAACAGCACGCCGAATCCAACCAGCACGAGTGCGGTCAGAAGATAGATTCGAATGCGGTAACCGGGTTCCATGGGATCAGTAGGCGCTGCGGCGACGTGTGCGGCGACCGGCTTCGGGATTGATAGAATGATTGCAATTTTTGGCCACGAAGAAAAGCAACCAGAAAACGGCCGGTGAAATGAGCATCGCAAGAATGGCGGTATATGCCATTTGTAAAACGGTTGACCGGGTGAGCACGAGATCGCCGCGGACGAAATTGATAATGGCATATTCGGCAGCCAGATAAAAGAAAACCGCAATCCCAGAGAGCAAAGCCGAAAACTGCCACTTACCTTGTTTAAAAAGTGGTTGGAGACCTTGCATCAGAAATCCCATGCCACCGAAGAGCAAGATGGAGTATCCGAATCGCATAGACTCAACCTGCTGAGTATAGACTTCCGAATCTCCGCCGTGAGGACCCAAAGCACACTGCGCATCCCAAAAGAAACCACCTATGAATGCCAGTATAAGCATGGTCGGTGGGCCAACAGTGACGGCGCAACACAGGAACACCAATTGAACGAGTAGAATCCGCGAATCATGGAGTCCAGTGAACGCCGGAAGAAATTGCTGGATGACAAAAGCAGCAAGCAGCAAGAAAATGGTAATGGCGGAATAACGGATCATGGCGATATCATGATTCTGCGGAAAGGACTACAAATACTGCCCCAAGGTTCGCGAAGTTGACGGCAGGACGGACGAATGCCTCGGAGTCTAACGCACCTTTTTCGACGGACTCGATCGTTCCAAGAAGAATATTCGGCTGAAAAACTCCACCCCGGCCGGTGGTGAACACACGCTGGCCCGGGCGAACCGATGCATTGGCTGATAGAAAACGGAGGCGTAACATGGGATCGCCGCCTAACCCGCCACGCTGACCATTGAGTATCCCTACTTCCGGTGACCCTTCGACACGAGCCGCCACCTGGCATTTTTCATCGGTCAGGAGAAGCACGGATGACCGCTCTCCGCCATTGTCAATTCGGTCGATTTTTCCTACGAGTCCTTCGTTAGAAAGCACTGATAACTGAGTGCCTATGCCGCGATTGGAGCCGGCGTCTATCTCCACCGTTTGCCACCACGTAGTCGGGTTCCGACGAATCACGCTCGCAGCAACAACATCAAAATGTGTGGCTTTCTTAAAATCCAACGCGTGACGGAATTGTTTATTTTCATCCTCGATGGTGCGGAAGCGAGATTCAATGAGGCGAAGTCGGCCGAGTTGTTCGCGCGTCTCTTCAAGCTCGATTTCAAGCTCCTTGGAATGGCGCGTTTCCTCGAGGAACTTACGGGCGTGTGTTTCAATTTTTGACCCGGATTTAAGGAACGGCGACATCGCCGAGTAATAGGCCGCTTGGATTTCACGCACACTGCGCTCGCTCCGCGTGAGTGCCCAGACAGCGCCTCCGAGGAAGAACAACAATGCGATGAGATTGAGCGGCTTCATGGCCGGGTATTGCCTACAGGAACGCTTAGCGATCCGAGTTGGTGACCCGCTTCAGAAGGGAAAGTTCCTGAAGCGCCTTGCCAGTGCCTTCGGCCACCGCGCTGAGGGGGTCCTCGGCGATGTGGACGGGAAGCCCGGTTTCCTCGCGGAGAAGGCGGTCAAGCCCCTTGAGCAACGCTCCTCCGCCCGCCAATACGATGCCGCGATCCACGAGATCTGCGGCAAGCTCAGGTGGGCAACGTTCGAGGGTGGTGCGAACCGCGTCAACAATCGTGCTGAGCGGGTCTGCCATGGCCTCGCGAATTTCCTGCGAGGTGATGGTGATGGTTTTGGGAAGTCCGGCCACAAGGTCGCGGCCCTTAACCTCCATAGTCAGTTCCTTGGGCAGTGGCGCAGCCGATCCGAGACGAATTTTGATATCTTCCGAAGTGCGCTCGCCGATCATTAGATTGTATGCGCGCTTCATGTATTGGATGATCGCCTCGTCCAACTCATCGCCGGCGGTGCGCACGCTACGAGCGTAAACGATACCGGAGAGGGAAATCAGCGCCACTTCGGTGGTGCCGCCTCCGATATCGACGATCATGTTGCCTGAAGCTTCCTGAACTGGCAAACCAACGCCGATCGCGGCGGCCATCGGTTCCTCGATCAGGTAAACCTCGCGGGCCCCAGCTTGCTCGGCGGATTCGCGAACGGCGCGGCGCTCGACTTCGGTGATGCCGGATGGGATCGCAATTAGGACACGAGGATTCGAGCGGCGGCCCTTATTTACCTTGCGGATGAAATGGCGAAGCATCGCCTCGGTGACCTCAAAATCCGCGATAACGCCGTCCTTGAGCGGGCGAATCGCAACAATATTGCCTGGCGTTCGACCGAGCATGCGTTTGGCATCATCCCCGACGGCCAAAACCTCATTGGTGCCGGCTTTGACCGCAACTACCGACGGCTCGCGCAAAACGATGCCGTGGTCTTTGACGTTGATCAGAGTATTAGCGGTGCCTAAGTCGATGCCGATATCATTGGAAAACAAATTTCCGAAAAGCTTTTTAAACATGGAAGGTGTTGAAAATAAAAGAGTCTGAAAAAATTGTGATGGTCCGTGTGTTTTCAAAAACCCATACATTTCGGCTGAGAGACCGACATGGAACGAACAAAGAAAAGGAAAACACTCGGTAGAAGCAGGCGAAGCTCATCATTTCGAGCCACAAGGTCAAGTGGGAATCCGGAACTGGAATCCATTGATTCCAATGAAACAATGTCATCGACAATCTCGCCCAGTCGCCCAAGACCCCAATGCACATGCGCTTGCTCCATGAATCCCGCCTGACTCTGCGACTGGCCGTGCCTCTAATGGTCGGCCAAGTCAGCCAAATGCTGCTAGGCGTAGCAGACACCGTCATGATCGGTCACCTCGGCGTGACCGAATTGGCGGCACTGACGTTTGCGAGTTCGTTGTTTCATGTACCATTCGTGTTTGGCATTGGCGTATTGGTCTCGATCTCTGTGGCCACAGCGAATTCTCGAGGAGCCAACGACCCGTCGAGTGCCCGTGGCAGTTGCCGCCATGGACTGTATCTCTCTATTTTGCTCGGCTCGTTGTTATTTATTGCCGCATGGTTGATTTCGACACGGCTGTCATTTTTCGGGCAACCACCTGAAATAAGCGAACGCACGACAGTGTTTTTCCGCATCTTGATGGCATCGATGATTCCCGCCTTGGCCTCGATCGCTCTGAAAAACCATGCCGACGCCCTCAACCGACCGTGGCCACCTTTTTGGATTTTCCTCGGAGGCGTGGTGCTCAACATCGGCCTTAACTGGGTAATGATTTACGGCAAGCTCGGCTGCCCGCAGATGGGATTCGAAGGTGCTGCGTGGGCGACTTTAATTGCCCGCATCGCGATTTTTGTGGCAATGCTGATCTGGATGTTGCGTGCACCAGGCCTCCGCAAATGGATGCCACGGCGCTGGCTCCGCACGCCGGATTGGGCGGATCTCAAACGTCTGCTGGCCATCGGCATGCCCGTTAGCATTCAGATGTTATGCGAAGTTTCAGCCTTTTCGATAGCTGGATTGCTGATGGGACGCTTCAGCCCGCTGGCGATGGCCTCCCATCAAATCGCTATCACCTTGGCCGCCACCGCTTTCATGATTCCGCTTGGTCTCTCGATGGCACTCACAGTCCGCATCGGCGAGGCCCTAGGGTCCAATGAAATGGACCGACTCCGCCCAATCACCATATCCGGGTGGTTGCTCGCCACCGTGTATGCCTGTCTCGCCGCAACGGTTTTTCTGGTGTTCGGCAGGTGGATGGCATCGCTTTTCACCGAGACCGCTGCCGTCATCGAGCTCGCTGCGGCGTTGCTGGTCATTGTCGGGATTTTCCAAATTTTTGACGGTCTTCAGGTTGCTTCGTCAGCCATGCTGCGGGGCTTGCACGATGCGCGCCTGCCCGCGTTGATTGGGTTCGTTTCGTATTGGATCGTCGGGCTACCAGTGAGCGCCTGTTTGGCCTTTGGCGCGGAACTTGGTGCTCGCGGGGTTTGGTGGGGACTCGCTACAGGACTGTTCGTTGCTTGTATCACCCTGGGCCCACGCTTGTGGAAGCAGACTGGACGCGCTATCCAGTCACCGTAATTCACTTACTCTATCCGCTTGTCAACAGGGACATCGCTGTTTGAATCAACCCCGTGAAAAAAGAAGATCAGGAATTTCTCCATCGTCTGCTGGAAACTCCCAGCCCTACCGGATTCGAAATGCCAGGCCAAAAAGTCTGGGCGGATTGGATTCAAAAACACGCCACCACCGTCGAGTGCGATGCTTACGGCTCCACTTGGGCCACCTTGCCCGGCAAGGCTGATAAGGTCGTCATGCTGGCGGCTCATGCCGATGAAATCGGCTACATTATCAAGCACATCGACGACCAAGGGTTTCTCCGGCTCGACCGCGTAGGTGGCTCCGATGCCGCCATCGCTCGCGGCCGACGAATTTCCATTTTTGGCGAAAAAGGTGCAGTTTCCGGCATTATCGGGAACACCGCAATTCATCTCCGCAATGGTGAAAAAGATTCAGAAAAATCTCCCGCCGTGCACGAATTGTGGGTGGATGTCGGTGCCGCAAATCTCTCAGAAGTCACAAAACTCGGCATCCGTGTGGGCCACCCCGCCGTCTATCAGGACGGCCCAATCGAACTCGCTAACCGGAGGATTGTCAGTCGCGCACTCGATAATCGTATCGGCAGCTACATCATCGCCCAAGTGATGAAACGCATCGCCGCCGGCAAGCGCAAACCTGCCTTCACGCTCGTCTGTCTCAATGCCGTGCAGGAAGAAATTGGCGGACACGGTGCCATGATGGCCACATACCGCCTCCAGCCCGCCGTGTGCGTTTGCCTCGACGTCACCCACGCCACCGACACCCCGGGCCTTGATGCCGCCAAGCATGGCAAAATCAAACTCGGCGCGGGCCCCACTCTCACCCACGGCACATCTAACCACCCACTCGTCGTCAAGCGCTTGGAAAAGATCGCCGAAACCACAAAAACCCCTATCCAACACGAAGCCAGCAGCCGCACCACCGGCACAGACACCGACAAGATCTTCCATTCCCGCCAAGGCGTCCCCAGCGCCTTGGTTTCTCTGCCACTGCGCTGCATGCACTCGGTCGTGGAAACCGCCCACTTGGATGACATCAATCACACGATCGAATTACTCACCTCGTTCGTACTCGCTCTAACGGATAAAGATGAATTCGCACAAAAACTCAAGTGATTCCACCGGTGATCAAATCTCGGAAAAAATCGCCTCCACCATCTCCGCACACTTGATACCGGGCATCACGCTGAGATCCATCTGATTCATCACGTAAGCAAACGAAATACCCGTTTCCGGATCTCCAAAACCATGACTACCACCCGCCCCAGGGTGGCCGAAGGAGGAAATCGATGGCCCATAAATATGCCTGATTTTCCGACTGTTTCCATCGAGTGGATCTTGTTGGGCACCACAAGTGAAAACCGTCGGCCGGAGCAAGACTCGGTCTTCGCCCATCGTCTGTGGCGTGGCCAGTGCCTGCCGCAAGCGCACCGAGAACGGACTGGGTATCGATCCGATCGCCGCCTGATAGAACTTGGCCAACGCCGAAGCCGTGCCCACACCACCGAGCGCAGGCAGCCCAGCCGACCATGCGCGCCCTTCGTTCATCTCATGGATCGCGTGCAAACCACGCGGCGATGAAAAAGCCCTTCGCGTGTAAGTACCTGAGGTCGTCAGCTGTTTGTAAAACGCATCAGCTAGATCATCCTTACCCGCTTTTCCGGGATAGAGCCGGGCGACACGCGGCCACTCGTTTTCAGGCAAGCCAATCCAGAAATCCAAGTTCAAGGGACCAGCGATCATTTCCCGCCAATATCCACCGAGCGTCAACCCCGTAAGGCGACGCACCGGCTCATCAACCAAGGCTCCAAAGGTCCGCGGATGATAGCCGTGGCCATCTCCCAACATCCATGCCGGTGCTTGAGCCTCGATGGATTCGACCACATCCGCATGATCCATCACACTGGCCCGCTTGTCAAGAGCGGCCAATCCGCATTGATGCGAAAGCAAATGGGAAAACCGCACGTCCGCCACTGGAAATCGCGACCAAACTTCGCGCACCAGAGTTTCCTCATTCAATCCTCGGCTCGCCAAAGCCATCAACAACGTGGCCGCCGCCGGGACCTTCGTCGCGGAATAAACCGGCACCAACGTGTCGCATGTCCATTCCCGCTTTTGTTCTCGCTCGCACCAACCGTGCCCATGAGAAAGCAACTCCGCTCCATCCCACCAAATGCTCACCGAAGCACCGAGTTCGCCGCGATCCCGAAAATTTCGCTCAAACACTTCGACTACCTTACCCAAGGCCGAGGGACTAACCGCCATGCGCCGGTGTGTTCTATCCCGGGCCATCAGGCAATTCCGAAATACCATCCAGCGGATATTCCTCCTCACGACCGCCTCGCCGGCTCGATGACCATTCCTCAATCAGGCGAAAAGCTACCGCCAGCAAGGTGGGGCCAAGAAACACCCCCACCAACCCAAACGCCAGCGCCCCGCCGATGACGCCACAAAAAATCAGTGCAAATGGCATCTTGCTGCCCTGACTGATCAAATAAGGCCTCAGGAAATTATCCACACTGCTGATTCCAAGCATGCCCCAAAGCACCATGAAAATTCCATATCCCGTGTGGTTTTGAGCGAACAACCACAACGATGCAGGTAACCAAATCAGCGGTGGACCAAATGGCACGACTGCGAAAAAAAACGTCAAAACCGAAAGCAACACCCCACCAGGAACCCCGGCAATCCAAAACCCAATGCCCGCCACCAGCGCTTGAGCAATCGCCGTACCCAGAATGCCATAAATCACCCCTCTTACCGTATCCCCCGCCACTTTGATCAAATGTCGCCCACGCCCGCCCGCCAATCGTTCCACCACCACCGTCAACCGCACGGAAAGCTCCGGCGCGTCCCGCAACAGGAAAAACGCCAAAAATGCGCTGATTAAAACCTGCGTCACCCCCTGCCCCACCGCCTTCGCCGCCGAGAGCAACCAGATTCTTGCCCAAGAAAGAAATTTGCCTAACAACACCACAATGTGCGGCGATTGATCCTTACCCTCGCCATTCACCACCGCTCCGTCCGCAGTTTCAGTCACGATCTTCGCTCGAGGTGGAATCTCTTCTTCTCTAGCAGGCGAACTCGTCACCTGCTTGTCAATCTGCTCAAACCAGCGATTGCGGTCCTCCGCAAATGCGGTCCAATACCCCTCAATCTGATCGCCAACCACCGGCATTCGAGCCACCCAGGCTGGCGGCTGCTCGGGCGCATCCATAAACCAATTCCGCGTGGCCAGGGCCAAATCCTTACCATCCTGCGCCAGACTCACCCCCACCAACACCACCGGACCTGTAAACACAAGCGCAACCGTCAGCGTGACCAAACAAGCCGCCAATGTCCGTGATCCACGAAACCAACGCGTAAACAGGCGCTGCAGCGGATGCAGCGAATACGCTAAAATAATTGCCCACATCAACGCCGTCATGAATGGCCGCAATACGAAAAAACACCCGACCAATAACAACAATAGGGCCAACCCGCCCAACAAAGGTTCGGTCCGCCAATATCGATTCGTAGGTTCCTTTTCCATTTGCTGTGGAAACGCTATCCACTTTTCGCGGCAAACGCCAATCCGTTTCCATAAGATTTCTTCTTCGGATCCCACGTTCGTTTCCGGTTTCCCCGCTTGCAATCCACGCCTCTATGGGAAAATGTTCCGGCGAACTTCCGCCGTACGCCACCCTTTCCTCCATTCCCGAAACACATTCATGAAAGCGCTTCTCGTATTTCCCATGGTGATCGCCACCGCACTAATCTTCACAGTCCCGTCAAGCGCCCAATCGATGCCAGCCCCGCCTCCCCCACCCAGAGGCCCGATTGAGGTCAATGGAATCGCCGCCAAAGTCAATGGCCGCGTCGTCACCAAAAATGAAGTTTCCTTCATGCTGGCCCCAGTGTTTGCCCAACTCGCCGCTCAATATCCGCGCCGCGGACCGCAATTCGAAATCAAGTTCAAGGAAGCCAAAGCCGGAATTCTCCAGGAACTCGTGGACCGACAAATCATTCTCGATGAATTCAAAAAAGGCGGAGCCAATATCAAACCCCACATCATCGATGATGAAATCAAACGCCAAGTCCAACAACTCTACAACGGCGACGAAACCAAATTCCGCGAGGAACTCAAACGCAGCCGCCTGACCATGGACGGATACCGCACCATGACCCGTGAAAAAATGGTCGTGCAAGCCATGCGCTCCCAACAGTTCTCCGATGCCGCTCCGCCACTCCCTAACGAAATCCAGGCCGAATACGACGAAATGAAAACCACACTGCGGGATACCACCAAAGATGTGATTTCATTCCAAAAAATATTCCTCCCGACTTCCGATCCGCAAAATCCTTCTGTCACGCAAGATAACCAACTCGCGCTGGCCGAGGACCTCGTCAATCAACTCGCCGAGGGCAAGGATTTTGCAGAACTCGCCAAAACACATTCCAAGGACGCATTTTCCGCACAGGGTGGCCTCCAAGAAAACGTTCCCCGCGCCGATCTCTCGCCAGAATTCGCCGCCATCCTCTTCGATGGCAAGGTTGATGAAATCCTCGGCCCTCTGGTAGATCCACTTGGTTTCACCATCGTCAAACCAATCAAAATCGAATTCGGCCCAGCCCCCACACTCTTTAATGTCCGGGATGTCGTCGAAGAACGCGTCCGCAAAAAGAAAACCTCCGCCCAATACGAACGCTGGATCGAATCCCGTCGTAAAAAAGCGATGATCGATATCAAGATCTAAACTCTCACCTACCCGCCTGCTTGCCCCAAGAATCTTTGAGGGCAACGGTGAGGTTGAAGACGGGCTTCGTGCCAGCTTGGTGATCCTTGCCGTCGGCTACAAAATATCCGACTCGTTCAAACTGACATGCAAAACTCGCTTCCGCAACAGCCAGCGCAGGCTCAACTTTGGCGGTGATCGTTTTCAACGAATCAGGATTGAGTACGCTCAAAAATCCACCTTCCGCCGCATCCGGGTCCTCAACACTGAAAAGTCTGTCGTAAAGCCGCACTTCAGCATCCATGCCCGTGGCAACATCCACCCAGTGAATGGCCGCCTTGCATTGCACGCCTGCCGGCGCATCCTTGCCTACGGTCCCAGGCAGGATTTCCGCCCGAATCAGTGTGACGTTTCCTTCCGCATCCTTCTCGAACGATCTGCAATGAATGATATGACCACCGCGCAAACGCACGTGGCGATCCGGACCTAGCCGATAAAACTTCTTCGGCGGATCTTCCATGAAATCCTCGCGCTCAATCCAAATTTCGTTAGAAATCGACACTTGGCGCTCACCCAGTTCCGGATTTTGCGGATGATTGGAAACATCTGCGTGACCCAGCGGCTCCAGCGACCAGTTTTCAAGAATGACCTTCACGGGATCGAGCACCGCCATGCGTCTCGGCGACTCGCGATTGAGGAAATCTCTAACATCGAACTCCAGCAACGCGACATCCGTAGTACCGCTGAATTTGGTGATGCCGATGCGCTTGCAGAAATCGCGAATGGCGGCAGCAGGATAGCCGCGGCGACGCAAGCCGGAAATCGTCGGTAGGCGTGGATCGTCCCAACCATCAACCAGTTTTTCCTGCACGAGTTGCAACAGCTTGCGCTTGCTCATCACCGTGTAGGTTAGACTCAGCCGGGCGAATTCAATTTGTCGCGGCTTGGATGGCACTGGGCAATGTTCGATAAACCAATTGTAGAGCGGACGATGGTTTTCAAACTCCAAGGTGCATAGCGAATGAGTGATGTGTTCGAGTGCGTCCTCCAAAGGATGCGCAAAATCATACATCGGATAGATGCACCACGCGTCACCGGTATTGTGGTGGTGGGCGTGCATGATCCGGTAAAGCACCGGGTCACGCAGGTTCATGTTCGAGGACGCCATGTCGATCCTTGCCCGCAGCACACATTCGCCCTCTTGAAACTCCCCGGCGCGCATCTTGGAAAATAATGCAAGGTTTTCCTCCACCGACCGCTCACTTGATACCGAGCGGGTGCCGGGCGTGGTGAGATTACCACGCTTCAAGCGCATGTCATCCGCGCTATCGTCCTCGACGTATGCGAGGCCTTGCTCGATGAGATGCACCGCGCAATCATAAAAAAATTGGAAGTAATCGCTCGCAAAATACAGGTCATTCCCCCAATCAAAACCTAGCCATTTGACGTCGGCCTTGATGCTCTCCACATATTCGCTTTCCTCTTTTTCCGGGTTGGTATCGTCAAAGCGCAAATGGCACTTTGCTCCAACCGGACCATTTTCCAAAGCAACACCGAAGTTCAAACAGATCGATTTTGCATGGCCGATGTGCAGATAACCATTCGGCTCTGGAGGAAACCGCGTGATGACGGTGGAGTGTTTGCCATTGGCAAGGTCATCAGCGATGATGTCGCGGATGAAGTCGGATTTGGAAGTTGGATCGGATTCGGACATTTGGAAAAATTTTTAACCGCAGATGAACGCAGATGGAGTAATGGATTATTTTGCAAGCTCCACGAGCAGTGCTTGGTTAAGACGGATACCGGCTTCAAAGTTCTCAACCGGAAAATTCTCGTTAGGCGCGTGAATCTGCGCATCGGCAAGCGCAAGCCCGAGCAACAACGAGTCCACCCCAAGGATTTCACGGAAAGTTTGTACGATGGGAATGCTTCCACCCTCGCGGATCAACACGGGTTCCGCATGGAAAGCCGCACGTAGAGCTGCTTGACCAGCAAGACCGAACGCCGAGTTGGGATCCGCAATATACGGTTTGCCCTCGTGGCCAACCACCACCTCAATCTCAACCCCCTGCGGGCAATTCCTCACCAAATGCGCTTCTACCTTCCTCATGATGTCTTCAGGGCTTTGGTCCGGCACGAGACGGAATGAAAGTTTCACAAAAGCTTCGGCGGGTATCACCGTCTTCGATCCTTCTCCCTGATAGCCTCCGCCTATGCCGTTCACCTCCGCCGTCGGGCGTGACCAAACTCGCTCGGCCGACGAATAACCCGGCTCGCCAAACATGCCGGGAGCCCCCGTCACCTGCAGGAAATCCGCGTCACTCACTCCCGGAACTCGCGACCACATCTCACGCTCCCACTCTTCCAACGGGCGCACCGAATCGTAAAACCCATTGATCGCCACGCGTCCATCCGACGCGTGCAAACTAGCTACCAAACGTGAGATAGCCGCCGCCGGATTTGCCACTGCACCGCCAAAAAGTCCGGAGTGAAGATCACCTTTCGGCCCGCGCAAAATAGCTTCACAACAGGCAATGCCGCGCAACCCATAACCCAGCGTCGGCACTCCTGGAGCAACCATGCCCGTATCAGAAATCGCGATAACATCACAGCGGAGTTCCTCGCGATGTTTGAACAAAAATGGCGCGAGATTCGGGCTGCCGATTTCCTCCTCACCTTCAAATAGAAAAATCAAATTCACCGGTAACTCGGCGTTTTCCCGCAAAGTTTTTTCAACCCCTAAAACATGTGCCATCATTTGCCCCTTATTGTCAGTGGCACCCCGAGCCCAGATTTTACCCCCTCGGATTTCCGGCTGGAAGGGATCGCTCGTCCACAAATGCAGCGGATCCACCGGTTGGACGTCATAATGACCGTAAATAAACACCGTCCGACGGCCCACCACATGGACGTTTCGTGCGATGACCACCGGATGTTTCGGCGTTTCATGAAGCTCGGTCGTCAGACCCATGCCCAAAAGCTTACCAATCAACCATTCCGCACAGGCACGCACGTCATTCGCATGACGCGAATCCGTAGAAATGCTCGCAAAACGCAAAAACGAAAACAGATCTTCAAGTGCAGGAGTCACGCGGAGATGGTTGCCGCCCCAGTCGTCCCGCCGCAAGGCGAATCCGAGAGAAAACCACGCACGAACATCGTGATCTAAAGAAGAAGTAAGAGAGCCGCATAAGAAATGCTTCCGCGCGGAAACTCCCGCCGCCTCTCTCCAACTCAGCCCCATGGATTTTCATCTGTCCTCAGGATGTCCGAGGCTTTAGTCTCAGATTATTCATTCAATTCCCAGCCGCAGATCCCGGGCGGACCACAATAGCTCCGCTGCCCCCGCCGCCTTGCCGCGCATCTTCCGCGCTCCCGTCTTGCGCTTCGGCCCGAATCGGTCCCGGCATTGCGTGAACAATCGATCCACGAACGCCCGACTCCCCACCGCCGCTCCATCCGTAAAATATCTCACCCGCCACCGCAACATTTGCCGCAACGCCACATCCTGGCTCGTCGCCAGCTCGCTGAGTTCTGCAGCAACTTTTCCTGACGCCAGCCCTTTTCTAACGACCTGGGTCACAGCTTCGCCCTGTTCGTTCACCACTTCCCGCGTTTTCTCTTCCCCGTCTTCCAGCAAAATCATCCGGTAACTCTTGGAAACCCGTCCTGCCCAGTGCCGTGCGTCCGCTTCCCAGCCCTTGTCAGCCATGATTGCACGCACCAAGCCAGCCTTCGCTTTGGCTCCGCTCTTGCCAGTTGCTCCCATCGCCTCGCCATAACTGCTCCAACGATACTCCGCCGGATCCTGCGCGATCCCTGCACGCACGGGATTCAAGTCGATGTAGGCGGCAATCGTTTTCGATGCGAGTCCATCTTCCACCACCACACTTTTAAATGTTTCTTCCCACAAGTTGCCACACCGTTTGGCGCGATTGTTGTGCCAACGGGTGAACCGTTGTAGCAAGGTCTTCATAAACTCCGATAGATCGTACATCCGGTAAGTGAAACGCTCGTGAATCCGTTGCGCATAAGCTTCCCCGTCCGTGGCCATCCCCTGTGATATCAAGTGTCGTGCTTCCGCTAATTCCTTTGCCACCGTGGCCACAAAAGCCTTCGAATAAAGCGCCCCCAAGCGTTTGAGCAGTTGCTCGTCCGTCAACGCCGATTTCGGTCTCGGCGTCACTTCGAGCAACAAATGGAAATGATTGCACATCACACAGTAGGCCAGCACCCGGCAACCGGAGAAATTCTCCATCATTCGCATGTAAATGCGAAACCGCTCCTTATCATCAGGCCCAAAGGCAAATCGCTTGTCCACCACCCGCGCAATGCAGTGGTAAACCGCCGGCTTCGTCTCCGAAGCCGCCCAAGGAACTGTCCACCGCCGCGCCATTCCCAAGCAAAGACTCAATCCGCAGCAACGGCAAGCAATATTTTATTATTTCTGTCTTTATCAATTGTGCCGGGTTCGTTTCCGCCTTGAAACGACGGGGACCGACGAATGTGTAACATCTGAAATTTCCCCCTCAGTTTTCGCCTCAACGAAGAAGATATAAATTCCCCATCGGTAGCCAGCGGGCAGTCCATGTGCCTTGCTCGAAAAAGCGCACCTCGATCAGTCCTCCAGTATTCTTTGGATCGATTTGATCAAAAATGAGATTGCCGAGTGATGAAAAAGATAAGGATTTCTCACTGCGCTCCCAGCCAGGGGACGGGCGGTGTGAATGGCAACCGAGAATGAGCGAGGCTCCGGTGGCTTCCGCCCAGCCGACGAGCAGTCGCTCGCGAGGGCCCGGCGCATCGGCATATTCGGTGCCAGCGTGTAGAAAGGTGAAGAGCGGTTTGGTGGAGTTGGGCTGCCGCCATGGGGCAAACGATTCTGCAGTGAGGATGGCAGTGGCGGGGGCTGGGCGATTGACGACGTCGGTGGCAACAGCAAGGCGGAATGGCCCGAGGTCGCTGGGCGCACCTGTGTCGATGACTTTGATGCCGGCGTTTTCAAGAAGATCGCGCATGTGGTCACGAGCTTCTTTGCCGAAGTCGAGTGAGTGATTGTTGGCAATGGAAACGGCACTAACTTGCAGGCGTTTGAGTTGGGTGATCGAAAAATCCGCCGCCATGCCGATACGCATGGGATGGGTGAAACCCGTCGGGGCCTCATCCAACATGACGCCTTCGAGGTTGACGATGAGCGGGCGATTGCCGGTGATTGCTAGAATGGCGGCAGCCACACGGTCCGCGCGGGTGGGATCGGCAAAGGCGGTGGCGATGTGACGGCCAAAATGGGTGTCTCCACCGAAAAACCAAGCCGCGCCCGGAAGGCCCGCAGCGGGAATGAATTCCGGCGAGTGCAGCTGCGTGATGTAAGAAGTAGTGCGTGGTTCGTCTGGGCGTCCTCCGTAGCGAATGGCGTTGCGGTTATCGACAACGAGCGGCGGAAGGGTCTTGAAAATGCGATTCTGAAGCGTCATTTGAAGCCATTGTGCCGCTTTGGAATCGAGGTGCTCAGGTTGCTTGAGGTTGCGGATGTTGGCGACGTCTCCTGCGGCGAGAAACAGCAATGTTTGCTGGTCGTGAGTGGCGGCCACCGGCTGTGATAAATAGTGGGAAAAATCAGTGGATTGGATAATCAGGGTATCGGGTGTGATCAGCGGTTGAATGAGGGCTGCCAGATTTTCCCATTCGCTTGGTGTGGATCGAATATGGATTGCGATCGGGACAACCGGGACTTTCGGGAAATAGTGGACGATGAACGGCAGCAGCGCCTGGACTCCATGTTCGTGGGAAAAAAGATTGGACTCCGCAACAAGGGCGTTATCTAGCAGTTTATCAACGGCAGGTAAGTCGATGGCAAGATTGCCAAGCGGAGATTGGAACGGGCGGATGGTGGTGGCTAGCAGCGTGGTGCTACGGCGGAAGTGATCCGGGGAGAGGATGACGATGCGTTTGGGTTTCTGAACAGAAGCCAAGCGGAAAGTGGTGGCGATCATATCCGCCGCCAATAAGTGATGCGGCACGGTGATGCCGGTGATTTTCTGGGGCAGTGGCTTTGAGGTTTTGTCGGCATTGTGAATCGCCGTTTGAAAAATCTCCGGGGACTCATACAACAACGGGTATGGCCGCGGCTCCGCGAATGCGGTGCCGATTGAAAAAATCACCAAAAGCAAACGGCTAGTCTTGCGCACGAGGCAGGGGGGCAGGAACCGTAACCGGAGCATTCCATGAGGGACGCTTCGGCAGCTTGGGATTCGGAATGTAGATTTTTGCCTGCCATTCCTTATCCGTGAGCCGACCATCCGCAAGTGGCTGGATGAATTCAAAATGATTGTAAGCCAGACCCGCAACCATGCGACAGCCATCTTTGCCGCCGACGATCGCCAGCATGACCAGTGGCCGACCGAGGGCTTGGCACAGGATTTTACCGTCCCCAGCGTCGGTTAGAACATCCGTAACAATCGCGCACATGCCATCACCGGGTTCGGCATACTCATTACTGCCGAGCGGTTCAGACATGTAGCATAGATCGCGGGTACGGATGGTTTCCCAATCGGCTTCAGTGAGGGGCGTGCCAGCAACGTGTTTTTCTGCGAGGATGCGGAATTTCTCGAGATCTCCTGCAAACATCCCGAAGCGGGAAAACTCCTCGCCGGAGTCCGGGAAGAGCTTGTGGCGCTCGAAACCTTCCTCGGTGAAGCGTGCGAGACGTTCCATTTCGCGCCAGAAAGCGACGTCGGGTTGAACAAGTCCATGCGGCGGGGGTGGGGGCTTTGGCCTGCTATCGGAGGCACCGCCTTCACCCATCTCTGCGTAGTTCTGCTTGGCGTAAAGAACGGTGTCGTGTTTGAGCTCAGTGTATGAGCCGAGCATGGAGGAGATGTTCTTGGCGCGGAATGCGTCATTGTTCATGAAGGCCGGAACGTTCTCATTTCGCGGGCGGGTAAGAGTGGCGATGACGTTGAGTTGTTTGGCGGCCATCGAGGAAAAGCTCTCCTCATCCGAGATAGCGGCCAGCTCCTTACGGATCGCGGGGAGGCGTTTATCGAACTCTGCGAGATAGGTCGGATTATCGCCAAGGAAATCACGGGAAATTTTTTCCGCCAGCGGATCACCGAAGGCCGCAGGAATCATCACTGAGGTGGGGACGGATGGCATGGCGACGGGAGAATTACGGGTGAAGCGATCGAAAATGCGGGCGTCCCAAGAGAAGCGCTGACCAAAGATCCGGAAGGATGGCGGATCGCTATCCGGTGAAGTGACTTGATCCGTGTGAGCTGCGGAAACGATCCGTGGCGGACGCAACTTGGTGAGCTCAGCCGCGAGTTTTGCGGTGGATTTTTCAGAAATCGCGGCGGCGGGATCGGCGGGAATATTGGCGAGAGTGGCTTTGAGCCAAACGCTAAACTCGTTGTAGGTGATGTCATCACTTTGTCCGGCGAAGAACCCGGTGATTTCCATCAACTCTTTCCAAGTGGCAAGAGGGGCGGATTTTTTCTTTTCGGGAGCGCGGGCCATGACCAGTGCGGCGAGTGTGGCATCGCCGATGGCTTCCGGGGTATTGAGTTCGTAACCATTGCGTCCGAGGAACATCATGGCACGGAAATAGCCGCCAAGCACTGCGGATTTGGTGTAGTGCGAGCGAGGTTTGAACTGGGAGTAGTCGGCAGGTTTATTCGGGGCATACTGGCCAAAGAGCGGTGATGGAGTGAAACCTTCGGCGGCAAGAACCAAGGAGATTTCCTGTTTGAGCGCGGTGGCAACGGCTTCCGGAAGTGACTTGCATGCCTTTGTGAGACGACTCTTGACGGCATCCTCATAGGGAGGGGGCTCGGGCTTTTTGATGCGGCCCTCGTCATCATATGTGGGCTCTGAGGGTGGTCGCGGCTCGGGCTCGCCAAGTAGGACCCACGGGGCGGCAAAGCGGGCTTCGGTCCAGGCCATGCGCATGGCGGTATCTTCGGTAGAGGCGGCGCGGAGCGCCCGGGCATTTGTGAGGGAATTTGCTAGAAATTGAGTGAGAAGCCCATGCAAACGGCGACGCTCGGCAGCTTCCAAGGCGCGGGAGAATCCGCAGTGCCATGCGTGGAGCGCGACGTCCGGGGTGATCAGGCGAGCGTTGAATGGCTTCCTGTCTATCTCATCATCGGGACCGCCAAGTCTCGCGAAAGCCATGAGCATTTCATCGCTGGTGAAGGCATATCCGTTTTCATCCTCAGATTTTGGCAATGCTTCCGCGAGCGAAGTGGATTCGATCGGAATCAGGAGAAAACGCTGGGTATCGAGCAGCTTGATCTGGTCGTCAGAGAGTTTGATGGAAAGGTCTTTAAAAATGGCATGGGCGTTACTGCAGTCGGCGATGGTGGGAGCCTTGTCCTCCATCGGGGCGGCGGGAAGCGTCGGGCCGGAAGTGATCTTCTCCGGAATCGGCGCAAATAGCTCAGGTGAGGCGGCGTGAAGTGTGGGTTGCGCGGATACCGCAACAAGCCATAAGAGCCACGTTCCGATGCCGATTCTTTGACGTTTCATAGGGTTTGAAGACTGCCTCGCATCATTCATCCCAGCAAGCTCATATTATCGTTAGTTTGTGATCATTACATGGTTTTAGACCCATGCCTCAGCTTGTCCTTGTCTCACATTATTTCATTGAAAATGCCTTACGTTGCGCGAGGCGCCGCAAGATCAGCGGATGAAGGATGTTCGCGAGCAGAATCGAGGCGGTTCCAAGAAAAAAACCGGGATGCAATTGGCGATGTTCACCAAATAAGAGTGCTGCAGCTAGGATGCCATAAACCGGTTCAAAATTGGCGGCGAGATTGGCAGTGTAGGCACTCAAATACCTCAGCAGATGTATATAGAACGCATAGGCGAAAATCGTGCATCCCCATGCTAGAAATAATAACCACAACATATCATACCCGTGAAATTCAAACATCCTTCCATACGCGCCCGGCCCATCTAACCAAGGCATACAAAACAGACACACCAAACAAGCGCCAACCATCTCCCATGTCGTCATGACCAGAGGATCCATCCGCCCTTGATTGACCAATCGCCGATTCAGCACTGGAAACACTGAAGCAAACATCGCGCCTAACAACGCGACGCCCAACCCAACAAGATGTCCGCGTTCAAATCCAGCGACGAGTGCAATCCCGATCACGATCAACAATCCGAGCGCAACTTCCAAAGGCCGAATTCTCCGGCGATCAAACAAGGGCTCAGAGAAGGCAGTGAAAAACGAGGTGGTCGCCATGCCTGCCATGCAAATCGAGATGTTTGCCAGTTTGATCGCGCCGAAAAAACAAATCCAGTGAAGCCCGACGATGGCCCCGATGCCGATCAACGCGAGGACCCGTTTGGGAGGAAGCCGAAGGTCACGCCGCTGGACCACCCCGATGAGAAACGCCCCGCCTGCCGCCGCCAAAAAAGTCCGCCAAGCCACCAAAGCCGGCGCGGAAAACGTAATCAACTGCCCGAAGACCGAAGTCGTGGCAAACAAGACCACCAGCAGATGCAACCGGAAATGAAGAAATCTTGGCATGCGGGTGGAAACACCGCCGGTGTCAGAGTTCGCCAGCAATGAGATCTTCCTGGCTCTGGCGCTTGCGAATCACTGTTGCGGTCGTGCCCTCAACCAATATCTCAGCAGGCAAAGGACGTGAGTTGTAATTCGAGGCCATGGCAAATCCATAAGCCCCAGCCGACATCAACGCGATTAGGTCCCCGGGTTGGATTTCTGGAAGCTCGCGGTTTTGGCAAAAAAAATCGCCGCTCTCGCAGATGGGCCCCACCACATCGACCGCCACTCGCACATCCGATTCCGGTTGCTTCAACGGTGCGATTTCATGATGTCCCTCATAGAGTGCGGGACGGATCAAATCGTTCATGCCGGCATCGACAATTTTGAAAGTCTTGGCCGCACCTTTTTTCTCATACAGGCAGCGAGTCAGAAGAACCCCCGCATTGCCCACGATCAATCGACCTGGCTCCAAAAGGATTTTTAAACCGAGATCCTTGAGGCGCGGAACTAACTCTTTGCCATAGCGATCGATCGTCAACGGGCGATCTTGTTCGGCTTGGTTCTCCCACCAGTCCAAGGCACCGGATTCGAGCGATTCCTTGTAAATGATGCCGATGCCACCACCGATCGACCAAAACTCAATGCCGTGACGTTCTTTAAGTTGTCTAACCAGCGGCGTCACTTTTTCCACCGCCTCGATGAATGGGTCGATGGACGTGAGCTGCGAGCCGATGTGCATCTGCAAGCCACGCAGACGGATATTCGGAAGTTCCGCTGCTGCGCGTTCGTAAAGCCCGGAAATCGCTTCAAAATCGACGCCAAACTTGTTTTCGGATTTTCCGGTGGAGATATATTTATGTGTGTGAGCATCCACGTTCGGATTCACCCGCACTGCGGCAGGTGCGACCATTCCAAGCTCGCCGGCTACTGTATTCAAATACCGCAATTCCTCTTCGCTCTCGACGTTGAACGAATAAATCCCCTGCTCGAGTGCATAAACGATTTCCTCGCGCGTCTTGCCCACCCCGGCAAACGTGCAATGCGCCGGATCGCCACCTGCTTTGATGACGCGGAACAATTCACCGCCTGAAACGATGTCGAAGCCAGCTCCCTCGTTGGCCAGTAAACGCAGCACCGAGAGATTGGAATTTGCCTTCACCGCGTAGGCGACTTCGTGGTCCACCCCCGTCAGCGCTGCGTCGAGCCGACGATAATGATCCAGAATCGTGGCTGCGGAATAAACATAGAGCGGCGTGCCGTGCTCATCGGCAAGAGTGGCTAATTCGACCTCGTCGCAGAAAAGGGAGGCGTTTTTGTAGGAAAATCCGTGCATCGCGCGGAGGACTTAAACGCATAGGTGTCCGCCGTAAAGCGAAGAACCCAAAAATGGTTTGTCACGACCCACCCGCAGTGCGCCCTCTGGCTTTTGACCCCGTGATCGCTACAAAACCCAGCAAAGCCATCGCAAAAAATCCGGCCTGCCACAACAACGCCTGTTGGAAAGCTCCCCCACCCTGTTTTCCCAAGCCCGCCAACATCAGCGAGAACCCAAGCGAATACGCGCCATAGCCAAGGTTGAACACCAGACCCTTCACACTCAACAAGGTCGCCCGTTGCTCAGACTCCGCGACGCCATGCAAAAACCGGCTGACCGTGAAACTCACAAATCCCAGCAACATCATCAACAACATCGCCGGCAGCAATCCCACCCAAGGCCAGCCCGGAACCAGCAAAAACAAGCCCGCACAGGCCACCGCGCCGCCCAAGGCGAGACTCGTAGTCGGACTGAAGCGCTGGTTGATCCGCATGGCGATGCTGGGAATAAACCAATTCCCAACAGCAATCAGCGAACCAATGATCCCAAAAGCCCAGGCAGGAACTCCGATCAGCCGGTAATACTCGCTATTTAAAGTCGCAAAATTCCGAGCCACCGCATCAATCAACAGTCCACCTAACAGCACCAGCGCAATGCTCCGCGTGCCGAACGCTTTCAGCGCAGTCTGCATCGTAAGACGCAACGCCGACCCACACTTCCCAGCCGCGTGATCCCGATGAGGTTTCGTTTCCTCAAAATTCAAAGTAATCCACAAACACGCCAGCGCCTGCATAAACACCAACGCCACCGGCAACCGATGCGCCAATTCCACACTCAGTTGGAGGTTTTCTGGCACCAACCGGTTCCACCAAGAAGGATCGTAAAGCAGGCCGCCCGCCGTCATTGCCACCAGAAACCCAGCCGACCGCCAACGCATCGCGGTCGCCATCACTTGATCCCACGCCGTTTCGCGATTCTCCTCAGGAAGAGCATCGTAGGCGATCGCCTCGTCCGCGCCGCTCGCCGCAGCCTCGGAAGTCCCTGATAGAAACCGGTTGAAAATGCAAAGCCAAAACAACAACCAGCCACCATCCTTCGGCGCAAAAAGCAGCACCCCCATTTCCAGAACCATCAACGAGGCAGAAAAAACCAGCAATCGCTTGCGGCCGATCGTGTCCGCCAGCGCGCCGGACGGAACTTCGAACAGGAAAATCGCGGCAGCCCAGACCCCGTTGAGTAAGACGAATTGGTCCAAGCGCAGCCCGAGATCGGTGAAAAGAACCGCTAGCACCGGGTAGTAGGCGCGGGCGTTGTAAAGGGTCGTAAAAAGCACGAAAAGACGGGGATTCCGCCTTTCAAAGGGTCCAGTACGATGTAACATGGCAGACACTCCCCCGGCTATGTCACGACATCGCCCTTCTGGCAAGGTCCGGGCTTGCATGAACCGGGATGCGGGCTAGAAACACCGGGACCGTATCGTGAAAAGCTATTTCCTCCGCCGACTGCTGCTGATTCCGCCGACTTTGGTGGGAATCACGCTGTTGGTGTTCACCATCACGCGTTTCGTGCCCGGAGGCCCGCTCGACCGGATGTTGCAGGAAGCCACTCGCGGCGCCGATCAGAGCGGTAAACGCGGATCGTCCAGCCAAGCCCAAGGCGGACTCAGCGAAGAACAACTCGAAGAACTCGAAGAACAATTTGGCCTCAATAAAAACGTGATTGTCGCCTATTGCCAGTGGCTCGGCATCGCGCCCCGCGAGGTGCGGATTTCCAAAGGCGAATACGGTGACCAAGGCGATGAGAAAATCGGCACCTCAATCGATTCCGAGACCACCGCTGAAGTCGTTCTTCGTGGCGATGGCCGCCCGGTGCTGGTCAAACGATCAGGCGAAAAAATTGAATCCGCTGTTTTCCTAGAGACTCAAAAACCCGTGGCCGAAGAAGGTTGGAAAGTCCGCTATGAAACGAAGTTGGATCGCCAGGATCGCTTCAAGCGCCGGAACACTGGCGGCGGTCAAGCCCCGGATTACTCACCACGTGCCGTAATCTATCAGACGCGCGTTTCCGGCCTACTGCAAGGCGACCTCGGTCGCTCGACCGTTTACAACGATCCCGTCCACGAAATGATTTTTGCACGCATGCCCATCGCCATTTACTTCGGCCTGCTCACCGCCTTCATCACCTATGCTGTCTGCCTGCCGCTCGGTGTGTTGAAGGCGCTCAAACACCGGACATTTCTCGACTCTGCTAGCTCGGTGCTCATTTTCCTCGGCTATTCGATTCCAGGCTTCGCGCTTGGCGCGATCTTACTCGTCCACTTCGGCGCGCGCATGAATCTGTTCCCGCTCTTCGGTCTCACCAGCGCAGATTTCGACCAGCTCGGCACATTCGAAAAAATTAAGGATCTCGCCCACCACACGGTCCTTCCATTGCTTTGTTACATCATCGGCTCATTTGCTGGCCTCACCATGATGACCAAAAACAATCTGATGGATAACCTCGCAGCCGACTATGTGCGCACCGCGATGGCCAAGGGCACAAGTTTCCGCAAGGCGGTCTTCGGCCATGCTTTCAGAAACTCGATGATCCCCGTGGCCACCAGTCTCGGCGATTTAGTCACCGTTTTCATCGGCGGATCGATGCTGATCGAGACCGTGTTCGATATCCAGGGCTTCGGGCTTTTGCAGTATCAATCCGTCATCGCACGCGACGTCCCAGTCATCATGGGCACGCTGACCATCGCCGCGTTCCTCATGCTCATCGGCCATGTAATTTCTGACTTCATCGTGGCGATGGTGGACCCCCGCATCAAATTCGAATAACCATGCGATTGATCGGCATATTCATGACTTTGTTAGGCTCGCTCGCCGCAGTGGGCGAGTTGATGCACATTGCATTCCCCACCGCCCGCTGGTTTTTTGAAACGAGCCGACAAGTCCCGTTTTTGCATTTACAACTGGAAGCAGGCGCTACTTTCCCGTGGTTCGGTTGGCTCTGTGTGGCCATTCTAATCATCTGCGGGCTGACGATGATCGTGCGATCATTCACCTGCGGTCCTATCAATCCGATCACCGCACGCCGCATCAAACGTTTCCGCGCCATAAAACGCGGCTATTATTCTCTCCTCATCCTCATCACCCTAGGCGGCCTCGCTTCCCTCGACCAATTGCTCGTTGGAAAACAGGCACTTGCCGTGAAATACGAACACCGCTGGGTTTTCCCCGCCTTCCAACCCGTCGCCCTCAAAAATAAGGATTTCGGAGTTGCCGACGAGTCTCCCGAAGCTCCGGTCAACTACCGCAAACTCAAGAAAACCTTCAAATCTAACAACCTCGGCCGCGTGATTATGCCGTTGGTTCCCTATGACCCTACCGGCGATACGCTGCCCCCGCTGTCGCGCCCACTCGTTGAACGCGAAGGTATCTATCACGAATCCGGCAACAGCAAGCCCTACTTCGGACTCGCCGCCCGATACTTCGACGTGGACGAAGCAAAAATCCACCTACGCTACACTCTGCGAAACGGCATGCTCTCCGGACCCGTGGATGGTTGGAACGCCGAGGGCACGCCTGTTTACAACGCCGAATACTTGGAGGGAAAATTGATCAACGAACGTTTCAACGGCGAGAGTGACAAAGAATCCTTCCTAGCCCTCGCCACCAGCGAGCTCCGCGCCGTGAAATACCACCCAGCCTCGCCCATCCCAGAGGAAGGAAACTGGCTCGGCACCACCTCACAGGGTTACGATGTGCTCGCCTATTTATATGGCGGCTTGCAGGTGAATTTCAAAGCAGCGCTTATCTATCTGCCCATCGTCTATCTGATCGGTATCACCATCGGCATGATGATGGGCTACTTCGGCGGGTGGTTCGACCTCGTAATGCAGCGTCTCATTGAGATTTTTTCAAACATGCCATTCCTATTCGTCGTCATCATTTTCTCGAGCATGGTGCCGGACAAATTCAAAGGACTCCCAATCATCCTGACGATCCTCGTTGCATTCGGTTGGATGGGCATGACTTACCTGATGCGCACCGCCGCATACCGCGATAAAGAGCGCGATTATATCGCCGCAGCCCGAGTGATTGGCGCCAGCACTCCCCGCATCCTCTTCCGGCACCTGCTGCCCAACACCGTCGCGATCATCGTAACGCTGGTGCCATTCACCATGTCCGGTCTCGTGTTTTCACTCACTTCTCTCGATTACCTCGGTTTCGGCCTACCGCCCGAATACGCGACTTGGGGACGCCTGCTCAACGATGGACTTTCCAATCTATCAGCTCCCTGGCTCGTCACTTCCACTTTCGCCGTGCTCGTTGGCTTGTTAGTGACCATCACCTTTGTCGGCGAGGCCATCCGCGAGGCTTTCGATCCGAAAAAATTCACCTATTACCGATGACCCGTCGTTTCATCATCCGCCTGGCAATTCTGCTTTCCGGCACCTTCGTGCTGCTGGGAACGGGCTGCCGCCGTGATTCCACGGAAGTTTCGCGTTCGCTTGGCTTCGAAGAGTTCATGCCGGTTTACAACCGCCACATCGCAGGCTGGTTGAAAAGCCAACAGGAAGCCACCAACAAGGAAGTGGCGCGCATCGAAGCCGAACTCACAACCGCTGACGACAAAGCAAAAACCACCCTGCAAAATCAATTGCAGACACTCCACCACGATCAGGAAAAATGGAATTTCCGCCACTCCATCGGCGACTTCCTGAAAATTGGTAGTCTCTCTGAAATCCCCGCAAACCTCGTTTGGGAAAATGGCATGAATCAACCGGAAATCGGCGATTCAGCCGCTAAAAAAGGTGGCGTTTTCCGCAAGTATATCTCGACGTTTCCGCCAACCATTCGGCCCTTCGGCGACAATTCAAACAATTCGTTCCGCGGCGATCTTTACGATTATATCGATATCCCCCTCGTCGCGCTTCATCCAGAAACGCAAGGGATCATTCCCGGTCTCGCTAACGAATGGGCAGTCTCCGAGGACGGACGGACCATCTATTTTAAAATCGATCCGGCATCCCGTTACTCAGATGGCAAACCCGTCATCGCCCGAGATTTTCTAGTCGCGGCCTATCTCCGCATCTCTGATTACATCGTCAATCCATACGCGAAACAATACTATCGGGAAAACATCGCCCAGATCGCCATGTATGATGACCGCACGATCTCAGTCTCCCTTCCCGAAGCCAAGATTTATGCCCCGGTCATTGCGGGGGGCATGCCGCCCTCGCCTTCACACTTCTACGCCGATTACGGTTCCGATTACAATGATCGCTATCAATGGAAATTTCCACCGACCACCGGGGCCTATGAAGTTCTACCCAAGGATATCGTCAAAGGAGCCTCCATCACCCAGACCCGCGTAAAGGACTGGTGGGCGAAAGACCGGAAATACTACCGGCATCGTTTCAATCCGGACAAAATAGTCCACACCGTCGTGCGAGACGACTCGAAGGCCTTCGAATTGTTCCGCGCCGGAGAACTCGACACCTTTTTTCTAACAAGACCCGAGAGATGGTATGAAAAATCCGAAATCGAGCAGGTTTACAAGGGATACATCGAGCGCGTCACCTTCTACAATCGTTATCCAAAAGTCCCGCTGGGGCTCTATCTGAATGTCAGCAAACCGTTACTTGACCAACGCGAAATCCGCATCGGAATCCACCACGCCATGAATTGGCAGAAAGTGATTGATGTGATGTATCGCGGCGATTACCAGCGACTCAATGCTTTCAACGAAGGCTACACACTCTTCAGTGATCCTTCGATCAAGGCTCGCCCATTCTCCATCGACCACGCACGCGAGTCGTTCCGCACTGCCGGTTTCACGACCGAGGACAGAGATGGAATTCTGATGAAACCCGATGGTACACGCCTCTCTCTTGCCGTGACCTATCCGAGCATGCCGATCTACGACCGCATATTTGCAATCCTCCGCGAAGAGGCGAAAAAGTGCGGATTCGAACTCCGCCTCGACGGGCTCGAAGCAACCGTTTCCTATAAAAAGGAAATGCAAAAACAACATGAAATGGGCTTCGGCAGCTGGCTCATTCAACCGCCGGTGCCTGATTTCCACCAGTTCTTGCATTCCATGAATGCCTACGACGAAAAGGGCCGCCCGAAACCGCAAACCAATAACACCTTCGTCTGGGCACGCGCCGATACCGACGCGCTCGCCGATCAAGTCCGCACTGGCCGCAACGCCGAGGAACTCAAAGAGGCGGCATGGAAACTTCAAAACATCATCCACGACGAAGCGATTTTCGTGCCCGGCTTCTCAGTCGATTTCGTACGCCTCGGGTCATGGCGCTGGGTCCGTTGGCCGGATTGTGAAAATACCCGATTCAGCCCGCCCGTCGTCTATGATCCGCATGAAGTATTCGTCTTCTGGGTGGATGAGGAAATGCAGGCTGAAACCCAAGCCGCCCGCCGCACCGGCAAAGCTTTCCCGGAATCCACAAAAATCATCGATGCCTACCGCATCACAGCAGAACCCAAACCGCAACCCGATGCTACCGAGCCCGTGGAAAATCCCGACTCCCCATGAACGGCGACAGCGACAACATCCTCGAGGTTGATAAACTCATCACTTCATTCGAGACCGACCGCGGCTTGCTGCGCGCCGTCGATCAAGTTTCGTTTTCCGTCCCAAAACAAAAAACGGTCGGCATCGTCGGCGAATCTGGTTGTGGCAAAAGCGTCACTGCCATGTCGATCATCCGACTGCTGCCGCAACCTACAGGAAAGATTCTTGGTGGCCACGTCCATTTCAAAGGCCGCGACTTACTCCGTGCCAGCGAGGCAGAAATGCGCAATGTCCGCGGCGGTGAAATCGGCGTGATTTTCCAAGAGCCCATGGCCGCTCTCAATCCGGTCCATCGCATTGGCCGCCAGGTTTCGGAAGTCCTCCGCCTGCATCAAAAAATCTCCAAAAAAGACGCCTGGGACGCTGCCACCGAGATGCTCGATCTCGTCCGCATCCCAGCACCCGAGAAACGTATGATGGATTATCCGCATCATCTATCAGGTGGAATGCGCCAACGCATCGTGATCGCCATCGCTCTCGCCTGCCGCCCGGATCTCGTCATCGCCGATGAACCGACCACCGCGCTCGATGTCACCGTGCAAGCACAGATCCTCGACCTCATGGGCCGCCTCCAATCTGAAATGGGCATGTCCATCATCCTGATCACCCACGACCTCGGCGTCATTGCGGAAACCTGCGATGAAGTCGTCGTGATGTATGCCGGTCGGGTCGTCGAGCGCGCCTCCGCCGTGGAACTCTTCGCCAACCCACTCCACGCCTACACCAAAGGTTTATTACGCTCCATTCCCACTCTCGAAACCCCATCCAAATCCATCCTCAACACCATCCCCGGCATGGTCGCATCGCTCGCCGAACACACCCACGGGTGCCGCTTCTGCCAACGCATGGGTAGAGTGGATCGCCGCACCCGCGAACGCCCAACCCTCGCCGAAATCTCACCCGGCCACTGGGTGGAAAATTGCCCGGTATGCACGTCGAAATGAAACCACTTCTATCCATCAGCGATCTCCGCGTCCACTTCCCGGTGCGCGCCGGTGTGATGCTGCGCCAAACCGGTGCTGTACGTGCTGTGGACGGCGTCTCACTTAACATCGCACCCGGCGAGACTCTCGGCCTCGTCGGTGAGTCGGGTTGCGGAAAATCCACCCTCGGCAAGGCCGTCGTCCGCCTCCTGAAACCGACCTCGGGTTCGATTCAGTTCGAAAACACCGACATCTCCCATCTCAACCAAGGCGCACTCCGCCCGATGCGTCGGGATTTCCAAATGATCTTCCAAGATCCTGCGGAATCGCTCGATCCACGCATGAGCGTGCGCTCGATCATCGAGGAACCGCTCATCATCCACGGCCTCGGCACGCGCACCGAACGCACCCAACAAGTCAACGAATTGCTAGATAAAGTCGGCCTGCCCACTTCCGCCGCAGAGCGATACTCATTCGAATTTTCCGGTGGTCAGCGCCAGCGCATCGGCATCGCGCGCGCACTCGCCCTCAAGCCGAAACTCATCGTCTGCGACGAACCGGTCTCCGCTCTGGATGTCTCAATCCAATCCCAAATCCTCAACCTGCTTGTCGAACTCCAACAGGATTTCGGAATCTCTTATTTTTTCATCGCCCACGATCTATCCGTTGTTAAACACATCAGCGACCGTGTCGCGGTGATGTATCTGGGAAAAATTGTCGAACTTGCGCCAGCGGAAACGATTTACCGCGATCCCCGCCACGCCTACACCAAGGCACTGCTCTCCGCCATCCCCTCGACAGATCCCAAAGCCCGCCACAAAAAAATCCTACTCGAAGGCGATGTCCCCTCACCTATCGATCCCCCAGCAGGCAGCGCTTTTGGTCACCGGATCAAGCACCCGCTTTATCAGGAAACCATCGGCATGCCACTTGCCCTAACGGAGATCTCAACCGGTCATTTCGTTGCTGCTGATCCCTGCTGCCTGACGCCGGAAGATTGGGAGAAGCTAAAACCGGGAAACACCGGTCATTCCCATGAAAATTCATGAAGCACGCAAAATCCTCGGACTCAGCCCGAAGGAGGATCCGCGCCCCCGCCTCACACCATTGGCGATTACTCGAGAGCGACTGGCGAAAAGAGTGAGAACCGCACCCAGCCAAGCGGAAGGCGACCGCAATCACAGGAAACTCCTGCGTTTCGATCAAGCACTCGCCGTCATCAGCAAGCCTTCTGCACTATCGGAATCTCCCACCCCGATTCAGACACCAACGCCACCCATCGCACATCACCAAAGATCTTCACCGCGAAATCGCTGGGCAGTTACGCAATTCATTTGGCTCATCATTTTTCTATCCGTAGCCGCTGCCAGTGGATTTTTTCATTTTAAAAGCAAAGATGATCAAGAAAGCCTAAAACAACAACGGTTAGCTTCACTGGAGCGCAAGGGAATCAAGTTCATCGAAGGCCGCAGCTGGCAGGAAGCCGCCACCATCTTCTCGGAAATCGAAACCCTGATTCCTGGATCGGAACTCACAAAATTCGGCCGCAACGTTATTGAGGCCGGTATCGCCGAGGAGCAAAACCAATTCATCGGCTACTGGACAGGCCAGGCCATAGCCGAACTCGAAGCCGGCCGCCTCAACGAGGCAGAGGCTGCCGCCCGACGCGTGCTTGAAAAGTTTCCCGCAGATCTAGAATCCACGAAAATCCTAAAGCGCATCGCCGAATCACGTACCAGCCAATCGCGAATCAACGCGATAGGCGCAGCTCGCAAACAACTCGACGATGGCCGATTCGATGCAGCCATCGACGCCGCTCGCAAATTATTGATCACCCATCCAAATGACAGCGACGTCAATGCCATCATAGATGATGCATCCGCCAGACTGACAAAACAGATCGCCAATCGCGCCACAGCCATCAGTTTGCTGAATCAAGCCATCGCACGTGACCACGGCCAATTCGATCAGCAAGCTCTTGATTGGCTGCGAGAGGCAGCATCCCTCGATCCGGAAAATATGGACATCGCCAAGCGACTCGAAGCAATGTCCTCCTACACTCGAACCTTGAGAATACCCGGCGATTTTGCCACACCAGCCGATGCGCTTGCCTCCGCCCGCGAGCGCGACCGCATCTTGCTTACCGAAGCCATCTGGAAAGGCCCACTCACCATCAACGTGGCAGTCGATCTGCAAGGCGCGGGTTTTGATAAAACTATTGTCGAGTGCCCCGCTGGGGATGGCAGCGCGATCACCATTGGTCCGGAGGCTAAAGGCGCACGCATCACTGGTATCACCTTCCGTCACGAATCTTTTCTAGCAGTTGGCGCGGATCGTTTTTCTGCAGCACTTGTCCGGGGCGGCACGGCCACCTTCACGGATTGCCACTTCGAGAATGCGAGCGGCCACGGATTGGCGGTCATCGAAACCGGTCAGGCCACCGCCAATCGCTGCCGCTTCTTCGGCAACGGATGGAATGGCGCGGCCGCCATCGGCAAGGACTGCAAACTCGAAGTACGCGAATCCGAAGCCATCGAAAACTTCGAACACGGCATCGAGACATGGGATGGTGCTGCCTCAAATCTCGTCAACAACCGCTGCCAAGGCAACAGTCGCAATGGCATCCACGCCGATAACCGTGCCGCCGAGGCCAACATTCAAGGCAACCAACTCAATGATAACCGCGAATTCGGAATCGTGCTCGATAGTGCTGGCTCGGGAAAAATCTCAGGGAACACCATACGTCATAATTTGTTAGGTGGCATGGTAATCCGCTCCGCCGCCGCCCCTGTTAAAGTCACTGGCAATCAACTCTCACTCAATCAAGGACCTGGCCTGATTCTTGAAAAAGGGCTCGAAATCACCTCTTACTCAGAAAACACCGTTTCAAAAAACACCGCACCCGATCTTCTAACCGGGGCCACCCTCTCTCATGAGGACGATCAAGCGCCGGATTCTTCAAATCCTTAAACCTATGGGTTCGCTTGGAGTCCAAGTTCTTGCTCCATTACGCGGATAAGGTCCGCCTCGCCAGAGGGCAAGCCGTGGAGAATCCGTTTCCCTCCGATCAGAAGCTTCGGCAATTGTTTTTTCTGCGCGGAAAACGCGACCCAATCGACGATATTTGCCTCAATGATTTCATCAATCCATGGATCACGCATCGCGGTTTCCAGTTGGATTTCGGAAACATTTTCACGGGCAATTGCCATAGCCTCAGTTAGTGAGGGTGGATTATCGGAGAGGAACTTCAAGTGAAGCATCGGATAAAAATTGGGATTAGCCCGCCACACCGCCATGGCGATACGCGTCAACTCGCTGCTTCCAGAATGCCCCTTGTCACTAAGAGAAATCACCGGATTGCAACCATGCTCAAGCGGAACCGGCAATACGATCACGCAAATATCCTCCGGATGCTTTTCAATCAGACTCTGTAGATATCCACGCATGATGCGGCACGATGCGCATTGATAGTCGAAATACTCGACCAACACATGCTTCGCCTCTGGCCGGCCAAGATGCGGCAACATCGTGACTGTGCAATCGCACGGTCACATCTTGGGTAAACCACGAATCTTGCAAATCTTACGAATGAAGATGAATTTTTTGAATCAAATCAATGATTCTGAGCATTCAGCCTAAACTCAGAAATGAAAACCACGGAATACACCGAACACACGGAAAATCAGAGAGTTGTAAAGGTGGGTGACAGCACCCCGAAGATGTGCGGCACAAATAACATAACGCATTCATTTTCCGTGTATTCCGTGGTTCGCCATCTTCCCTTCTAGGATCGCCGTTCCGTGGCCCGCTCAAAACTCCCAGGAGACCGAGCTGTAAGCGAAGCGCCCGGCCCCGGGAATCCGCTCGCCGATGCTAAGATCACTCTCCGCGACGCGATTCACACCGCCAAGGTGATCGGCATAACGTTCATCCAGGAGGTTTTCCACGCCGACCTCAAGACGCACGGATTTCGCAAAGACCTTCGCCAAACGAAGATTGAACAATCCATAGCCGGGGCTGCTTTCTTCATTCTGCATCTCTGAAACGCGGTTCTGGGAATCCGCCCAGACGCATTCGAGGTGGGCCTCCCAACCATCTTTCTGATAGGAGAAATCGACGATCCCACGCAACGGCGCAATCCGATAAAGATCGTCACCATCATCTTCATTACGTCCGCGCACATAACTCATCGATGCATCGACAGAAAATTCCCGAGTGAGATGATAACCACCTGCCAACTCGAACCCATAGAGTTCGACATGTTTGATGTTCTGGTATTGAAGGACTGGCTTGCCTGCGGAATCGAGACGCCCAAGCGGCATGCCTTGGATATAATCTGAAACGCTCTGATAGAATGGCGTGAGTTTTGCAAACCAATCATCGCCCGTTTTTTCCAGACCCAGCGCGATCTCAAAAGCCGTCTCAGGATCAAGATCCAGATTTCCTAAATACGTCCGACCATCGGCAAGACCGGCACTGGCGTTGAGCGGAGTCCAGAGATAGCGCTCGACCAATGAAGGCGCGCGGCTTTTCAAGGCCACCGCCAATTCAATGCCGGTGTTTGCGTCCGGAGCAAATTGCAAGGCAGCCGTCGCTGAGGGAAGAATATCCGTAAATGAGCGGTCGGCGGAGTTGAATGCATTCTGATCGGCTAGAATCATACCCATCGGCATGATTTCATTGCGCACTTCAGCCGCATCACTGGAAACCACGTCGCCGCGAAGACCGATGCGAGTGGTCCATTTTGCCGACAATTCCTGTTCCCAATCGATATAGGCCCCGGTCCGACTGCGGCGGTTGTCATGAAATGTATCCCGCATTTTTCCGTCAAACATTCCGGATCGCGCAACTTGCTCCGCCTCGAACTCATTGCGGTGCAAATCAATCCCCAATCGCAGTTTGTTTTCTCCATACGGCAACACCACGTCACTGCGCCAGCCATAGTCGCGACTCGATGAAGGAGACTCCATCATCATGCCCATCGGCCCCATCGGCGCGGGGCGCTGCGAGAAATTATCCATCAGGTGATCGATCTCATGCACATAAAGCCTGCTTTCCAGCGTTCCCCATGCAAATTTCTCCTGCTGACTGAGACCGAATTTCCAGGCATCATCGGAAATCATGTCCATCGGCAACGCGGGTGTCCCGGCATCGCGAGTGGCGGAGAACCCGAGGTCCAGCGCAATGTAGCCGTTGGCCGTGCGCCATGCTGCGGTTAGATCGTGATGAGTCGTTTCATAACCGCTGGCTCTAACCGTTCCGCCGGGGAACCGAAGGTCATCGGCAGTCGCGCCAGAGCCACGGTATTCGAATGCCGCGTCTCCCTGCGCGTATCGCAGATCCGCGTTGAGCATCGCCGTATCCTGACTTCCCAAAAACGAGGCTCCGAGTTCACCACCAAAGAGGGAAACACCCGCATCCGCAAACACCGGAGCGGCGCGCGAAATACTCAGCGAACCACCGATCTGATCGCCACCAGCACTCACCGGCGAAATCCCGGCAAACATTTCCACCAAATCCCCTGCCCCGCCTGATGCGTAATGCAACGGCGGGTCCATGTGATTCGGGCAGGCTGGAGTAATCGTCATCCCGTCCACGCGCACGCCGACCCGATCTCCGGACAAACCGCGGAGTTGCAAGATTCCAGTTTGCGCGCCGTTGCGCACGATCGCAGCGCCGGGAAGTTTGCTGATCATCGCAGCAGCGTCAGCGCTGCGTAGATATTCGGCCCCGATGGTGGTTTCCGTGGGGTTCCACGGTTCGGCGATGCTTTTTGACCGCACATAAAGCGGGTCCATCAGGCGGCTTTGAGTTTGCGCCATTGCGGCAGCGGAGAGACCGCAAAATGCGATCCCCAGTGATATAGAAGAATTAAAGTTCATTATAGTAGTTTCAAAAAGGTGTAAAAAATATTAAAAATTGTTCAAAGAGCAGCGGAATCTATCCGCTGATGTCGAGCATTAGCCAATGAAGAGGCTTCGCGCGGTGCACCGGCATCGACACCCATAGAGTGACGCTACAATCAGTTCATTCGCAGAATCTAGCGGCGCGTCTATGATTGCCTACGGCTATCTACGCTACGCTCCGGTTGTCACTAACTGGCTCTGCGGCCGGGACGATTAAGAAAAGCAAAACCGTGGAGGCGGCGTCCCGGGAGCGATCCGTCCCCGGCCGCATGCCATCAAAAGTCCGAGCGGTTTTTCCACACTGCAATCCACAGCAGCTGGCTTCTTCAGGCGCAAACCATGAGGCGAAATCATTTCCGCCCACGCGAGTAGCAGACGTTTCATGCCGGGATTCCGCTCAACGGGTTCTTCACCGCCCTCGGTTTCCCGCATTTCGGACGCCTTGGCGCACATCGAGCACGGGTGATTTCCATCAAAAGTCTCCACCACTCCGCGAGCCAAGCCACGATCCCGGGTATAGCTCACGAGCATTCCCACCCATGCGACTTCCTGCGTCAGCATCGCCGGACCTTGCATCAGGAGCACCAAGCCCAGCACGCAGATTCGCAGCCACCATATTTGCATTCGAGTCATCCGAAAAATTGAAGGTGAAGCAAGTTGCCACACCGAGGGATTGAATCAGTGGCTGCTGGGAATTGTCAACAAACACATTATTTCCCACGTTTCTCAAAGAGTAGCCCCATACCCCAATTGATTGAAATCCGAACTGGCAAGCCCGCAACCCGGCTTTCTGCCGTGCTGCTGCAACTTGACAATCTCCCCCTGCCATTCAGATTCACGCGCAACAAAAATCAAATGCCTGCCCCCAAAAACCAACCAGAGCACCCACTCGCAAATATTCTGATCAACGTGCTCATTCCGGTGCTCGCTCTGAGCTATTTGAGCAAGGACCCGGAATTTCAATTAGCCCTCGGCAAGGCCGTGCGGCCGTGGCACATCGGTCCGCTCAAGGCGCTGGTGGTCGCCCTCATGTTTCCCATCGGCTACGGCATCTGGCATTTTACGAAAACCCGCAAACCGAATTTCTTCTCAGCCCTTGGACTGATCTCCGTACTGCTCACCGGTGGATTGACCCTTTTTCTTTGGAACAAAGACGGCACCGTAAAACCCAACGCGGATGTGCTCTTCGGCCTCAAAGAAGCCTCAATCCCATTCATCCTCGGACTGGCCGTCATCGGCTCCCATTACACCAACAACCCATTGCTGCGGCTCTTCATCTACAGCGATTCACTTTTCGATATTCCGAAAATAGAGCGCCGTGTCGATGAAATCAATGGTCGTGAGCGTTACCAACAGATTTTATTTCAAGCGACTTTGATGTTCGCCGCGTCATTCTTCATCAGCACCGTGCTGAATTTCGGGCTCTCCCTCTTTTTCCTCGGGGGCCTTGATCACGCCGCCGCCAATGCTCGTGAACTTTACAACGAACGTGTCGCAAAACTCACGGGTTGGGGGTTCGCTGTGATCGGCGTGCCAATTCTCATCTTTCTCTTCTTCACCCTGCGCCGCCTCCTCAAAAGCCTCGGATCACTCACCAGCATGAAGGACGAGGAGATGATGCTGCCTCGCTGAAAAATCCGCACACGCTGCGGGAATCAATCCACCAAGTTGTCAACGCGTTGAGCCAACTCGATGTCGAGCTGAGTCACTCCGCCCGCATCATCCGTAGTCAATCTTAACAACACCTTGGTGTGACGGATCGTGATGTCAGGATGGTGCTGCGCTTCTTCCGCGATCTCAGCGAGATCGTTCACGAAATCAATCGCTTCATTAAATTCCTCGAACTCAATCGTTCGGGTGATGGCTTTTTTCTCATACTCCCACTCGGGGCATTTTTTCAATGCGGCGGTGAGATCGGCGGCTTCAAGAAGTTCTGACATAAATGAATGCGGGAAAGGGTTACCCGCGAAGATTGCGGCGGCTCATTCCGCGTTGGCAAGCCCGATTCAACACTTTTTAAATCGCCGCCTGTAGAAATGGGATCACTGCTTTATATACGGATACGGTGCCGGGACCTTGACCTGATGCGCACGATGGCGCAAAACTCCAACATGTTCAGCGCCAGCAAACTCACTTCGGAACAAATCGCCTCGCTCAAACAACTCGCCGCCGAAGGTGCTTCCATGTCCGATCTCCAACGCCACTTGAAGGAAGATCACGAAATTTCACTCACCTACATGGACACTCGATTCTTGATTCTCGATCTCGGCATCGAGCTCATCGAGGAACCCAAACAACAACCCAAACCCGAGGAAGAAAAACCCGCGCCCGTGGCCACTGGCACGGTCACCGTAACCATGGACGCCCTCACCCTGCCCGGCGCACTCGTCAGCGGAAAAGTCACCTTCAGCGATGGCGAAACAGCGATCTGGATGCTCGATCAAACCGGCCGCCCCGGCCTCGATCCAGACACGGCCGGTTACCGTCCGACTCAGGAGGACATCATGGAATTCCAAGTCCAACTCCGCGCCTTGATTCAAAAAAGTGGTCTCTGAGTCTTGGCCGGAGATTGCCAACACAAATCGCCCGCGGCGGGGTTCTATACAGTGATGCCTATTCCAATCCGCCAGTCATCACGGCTCCAGTGGCTAAAAATCGGCTCCGCCATGGGTCTTTGCGCGCTGACGCTCTGTCATTTTTCGTGCAATGCCAAAAAAACCACCTCGCAAGCACCCGCTGGCTCAACTAAGGAAACCACCAAGAATTTCAGCTCTGATCTCGCCCTCGCCCGCGTGGATCTGGCAAAACAGGCAGTCTCAAGACTCGCACCGGAACAAGCGTTGCCGCTGTTAGTCGCAGCCATGGAGGCCAACCCTTCTTGCTCTGAAGCCATGATCGCGGCGAGCGACCTGTTGCAACAAATGCGCTGGTTTTTTCCCGAGGTCGCTCTCAAGCACGGCCGCATGAATATTGATGGTCTGCATCTCGACTCGGCCTCGACCCTCTGGTCCGCAGTATCCTTTGACGATGATAAAAATCCGAATTCAGACGTCCACACGGTCGTGAAATGGAATCTTGACACCCTCCGGATTGAAAACGTGCTGTTTCCGGTGAATGCCAATGAAACCAGCTGCATGCTGTTTGATTCCACTCATCGATATGCGGTCATCAAACGCTCGCTTTGCTCCAGTGAGCACACGGTTTTGCTGTGCGACGCTCAATCTCTCAAACCCATCCTGGACCTCGGTCCATTGCCGAAATTTCTCTCCCCGTCAGCAGTGATCGTGTTTTCACCAGACGGCTTGTTAGTCGCCCACCCGACTTTCACTTCAGGTCCCAAGCGCGCCCTGATTTGGAACCTGCGGGACACCAGGACCGGTGAAATCATCCGAACCTCCGAACCCTGCCTGCTCGACCAACCGCTGCCTCTAACCGCATCACTGAACCGCTCACGCTTGCGCGTCCTCCATTCCGACGCTACTCTGCTAGAGATCCCTGTTTCACCAGCAACTCCGGAAACCCGAAAACCCGTTATCCATCCAGCGCACTTGCTCCAAGCCCAATTCAGGGAAAATGACGCTTTCGCTGAGGCCCTGGTGGAATACGACGGGCCGCACCGACGCCCAATTCTGATCACTCTGAACATCGATGAAAAAACCCCGTTGGATCCCACAGATTCAGTGGCATCGCTCGAAAGGTTTCCATGGTCAATGGAACCGAACATCTGGCGCAGTTTGCTGCGTGAAGAGAAATTTCCCGCGATCCGAGTGGATAGCACCCATGTCACATTCCCTAACTTCCGTTACCGCTTCCCCTCGTATGATGTGAATTCAAGCATCACTGCCGTGGCACACTGCGGCGACCGCATCGCCTTCGGCGACATCAACGGCGGACTCAACCTTTTCAAAATCCTGCCTTTGCCATCCGCCCGCCGCAGTGCCAACTCATTCTCACCAAATCGGCTTCAGCCGCATGAGATCAGCGCAGTCGCCAACCTAACAGATGTATTAACCGGAAACCACTATGATCCTGTAAGTCGAAAAATGATCCACAGCGAGCCAAAACAACGTCTCGATGCCTTCGCAAAATGCGATTTCGAGGCCCTTTCCCATGTTTTTCCATTACTGGATTTCAACCCGCTGATCGAGGTGATCCAGAAATCCCCCCCTCGCTCGATTCCGCCCGACGCAGCCGCCGTCTTCACCCAACGAATCGCCCGCGCCACGGATCATTCGCCTCATTCCGAGCTGATCGCCACCTTCGAAAAAGCGGATCCCGACGCCGTCAAATCCGCCATTCAATCCGCCGGCCCCTGCGGTCCCGCCGCCGCGAAGGCCCTCGAACTCGCATTTGCGTCCACCCACCCGGAATGGATCGAGGCCTGTCTCAGCAATGCCCAAGACCTGCCACCCTTGCTGCGAAACCTCGCGCTATCCCGCATCGCTTGGCTCCAAGACCGCAAGGCCGACGCCATCTCCGGTTGGCCCGAGGTCTTTCCCGATCTAGCAAAAGTCCGACTCCGCGAGGATTGGGACGGCTGGGAAAGCGCGGATTTCAGCCAAGCCCTGGAAAAACTCCGACTCTGCGTAAGAGAGGAACTCGACGCCCTCGTCGTATCTGCGGCTTCGACCCCCGAACAACGGCAAGCCGTCATCACACGCCTCAGTGATCCGCTCACGATCAAATCCGTCGGCCGCGCGCGGTTTGCAAACGCCTGTCTCAAGGCTGCCCTCGCCCTCTCGGCTTTCAAGGAACATAGCGAGCCCACCCTCCAACTCGCTGCCACTGCCCGCAACCTCGGCGAATCCCCCGCCCCATGCCTCCGCGCCGAGGCTCTCTCATACACCGCGCTCGGCGACTACCAGAAAGCCCGCGACCGCTGGGTGACACTCATCACCGAGCAACCGATCCAAGACCATGTCCCCGGCGATTACACCGAAGCCGCATACACCTCCTTCGAAAATGCAGATCCGCAACAAGCGATGGCCATTCTAACCACCGGTCACCACCGATTCCCAAACGATGCCAACTTCGCCCTGCGCGCCGGATGGGTCGCCCTGCTAACCAATAATTCCGACCAAGCCTATCGATTCCTACTCTCCGGCCGCGAGACTGGCTACCCACCGGAGAAACTCGAAAACGCGCTTGCCCTACTCGCCCTCGCCGCCACGCAAAGCGGCGCTACCGACGACGCCGCTGTATTCTATCAGGACCTCGTCCGCTTGGCCCCCGCATGGCAGAATCCCAAGACCATCGACGCCCTCGAATGGCCCGATGAAATGAAAAATTGCCTTAAACAGTTGCTTCCCTAAGCCACACTCCTTGGACTGCTACAGCCTGCTGTAGCTTTCTCTCGGCAGCCTGCTGCCGAGTCTAAATCGTCCTGTTTACCTAAATCGTCCAGTTTACGTAGACCGAGGGCGTAATTTTGCATGATGTCATAATTTTGATTTTTTATGAAGAATCGTGAAGTCATTGCCGTTTAGGATGCTTCGAATGCCTGACATGAGGTCGGCTTTACCTTTATGAAAACTATTCCATCTGCGGTTGTTGGTGTGATCGGTGTGTTTCTATCTGGCAGCATGGTTTCCGGTGGCGAGAAGGTGGATGCGGTGGCGGAGGGCAAGCGGATCTTCGAGTCGATGGGCTGTGTGGTTTGCCATGCGACGGAGAAAGACGATGCGTCCGCCAAGACCGGGCCGAACCAATATGGTCTCTTTCTGAAGAAGCCGCGGCTGGTTTCGATCAAGGAGGAAAGCGGCGAGAAGAAGGTTGCGGCGGACAAAGCCTACTTTATCGATTCGGTGCGCAATGCATGGAATCAGTTGGCGATTGCAGAGGCGGGCCCTACCAAGGGCGCGGCCTATCCACCGGTGATGCCTTCGTTCGCGCCGAACGTGATCAGCGATGCCGATCTGGATACGGTATGGCACTACCTGCGCACGCTGGAGGATCCTGGCGAGGCGGGTCCGAGCAAAGTGATGATCGAACGCAAAGGGCCTGTGGTGGTGAAGTCGTTGATGGAAATTCCCGGCGAGGTGGTCGTGATCGAGAGACCGCGTGTCGCACGTGTCGTGGTCAAGGGTGCGAGCGGCCGGGCGCTCCATGTTGGCTTGCCCAATGGCATGAATTACACGTTTGATCCGCGCCTGCTCGCGGTGCGAAAGGTGTGGAGCGGTGGGTTTCTCAACATGAAGGCGGAGCTATCCGGCCGCGCTGGAGAACCTTCACTACTCGGCCATCAGGCATCGGTGGTGATCGGTGACTCGGTTTTACCTGCGCCCTTGACCGCATCCGGCACACCGGTGGATTTCGAATTTAAGGAACCGGATGTCGGCGATGACTCCGCTGCACAGCGGAATCTTTATGACAAGACGGATTTCCTCGAGCAACTCGCTGCACTCGATGCCGAATACCTCGGTCACCGGATTGCTTCCACAAACGGTATGCCGGAGTTTCGATTCCGTGTGGGAAAAAATTCATTTACGGAATCTATCGAAATTGGGTCAGATGGCACGTTGAAAGTCGTTCTCAAGGGCACGGTGAAGGAGACCCAGCGTTTTCAAGTGGGAGACGGACTCATCGGTCCGCGAGTCGAAGGTGGGGCCTTGCGCGATGGAGTGTGGACGTTAGAACCGTCCACTCGGGAAACCACCAGCCGGTTGGTGGCGAAAATCGCTATGGCCGCAGCTCCAAGGGTGGATCCCGGAGGCAAGGAGGATTGGAAACCGCAACCGTTAGTGGTGGAACCGTCGAAATCCGGCCGCAAGCCGCTGCGCTTGCAGGCCGGCTATTCGGTGCTTACCTGGCAGGCGCCGCTTGACCTATTCGGCCGGAAACAATTGTTCGAGGCGACCGGTATCGCGCAGGCTAAGGACGGCACCATCGTCATCTCAACTCGCGCCTCCGGCATCTGGCGGATCCGCGATGGCAAGTGGTCGATGTTTGCCGAAGGCGTCTTCGACAGCCTTGGTGTATGCATTGAGGACGGCCGTGGTGACCGCGTCGTGATCAGTCAGAAACCCGAACTCACTCGCCTCACTGATGACGACGGCGACGGCCGCGCGGACCGCTACGACACTCTCTGCGACGACTTTGGTTTTCACGGCAATTACCACGAATACATGCATGGCCCAATCCGCGATGCAGAGGGCAGCTATTATTTCAATCTGAACCTCGACCACAATCCGAAGTCCAAAGCATCCTGGCTCGGAGGTGGCGGATGCATGGGAACCATGGGCGGCTTTCGCGGCTGGAGCTGCCGGGTGTCGCCGTCGGGCGCATTTGAACCTTTCGCATTTGGCCTGCGCAGCCCGGCTGGTCTGGGCGTCGCTCCCGATGGCAGGCTGTGGTATGCGGAAAACCAAGGTGACTTTGTCGGATCGTCGAAGATCGTGCCGCTGGAAAAAGGCCAGTTCTACGGTCATATGGCACCCTTGGTCGATCTGCCAAGGATGACTCCCCAGTCCGAGGAACTGAAACCCGAGCATTGGCAGGACAAAACGCGCAAGGGTGCGGTGTGGCTGCCACATGGCAAACTCGCCAACTCGCCGGGCAACTTGGTGTGGGATCTAACAAGCGGACGCTTCGGCCCGTATGCTGGGCAGATGCTTGTCGGCGATCAAACCCAGTCCAGTCTGATGCGGGTGGTGACCGAGCAGGTGAACGGACAGGATCAAGGCTGCGCGATCCCGTTCGCGTGGGGGTTTGCTTCCGGTGTGATGCGCCCATGTTTCCTGCACGACGGCAGCTTGCTGCTCGGCCAGACCGGGCGCGGTTGGGGGGCCACCGGTGGTCAGCTCGACAGCTTACAACAAGTGGTTTGGGACGGCAAATCGCTGCCTGCGGACATCCTGATGGTGAAAGTTTCGGCCACTGGGTTTGATCTCCATTTCACGCGGCCCATGGAACCAGCAGTCGCGCCCGATGCCATCGCTGCCAAACTGGGAATTCAGTCTTGGTTCTATCTGGACACGCCGAAGTATGGATCGCCAGAACACGATCCACGCAGCCACGCGGTGGCCGGAGTCAAAATTTCATCCGACCGCCGTGTGCTGCACCTCTCGCTCGATGGTTTCAACAAGCAAGGTCCGTGGATCGACCGCGTGTATCATGTCACGCTCGACGACGTGCCCGGCCTGTTCGTCGAAGGCGCGCCGTGGAGCAAGCTGGAAGCGTATTACACCATCCGTGCAATTCCGTCCGGCGAACCGTGAAGAAAAGCAGTTGGAAATACGCGGAAAGAATACCCTCGGACATCTGATCTGCATCAGACCTACCGCAAAATGGCTGGACGCATCACAAGCTTCTTGGGAGTATGGGATGTCTGACAACTCGAAGGTCCGAACATAACCTCTTATTACAGCAGTAAACCCCACGTCCACGCTTGGCTCCAGATCCGCGAACCCGCGTGAGTGACCGAAGCTCGATGGATATCATGAAGCAGAAGAACGATCAATTCCGGGCGTTTATAACCTGGCTTATTTCTGGAAGATCTTGGCCTCGGGGTTCCCGGCTGACTGGAGGTAGGCGATCAAATCTAGCAATTCGTTTTCATTCAATGAATTGATAAGTCCAGGTGGCATCATCGAGATGTTGAATGGCTGGCGAAGTTTGACATGGTCAGCATCCAAAGTCGTCAATGCGTCGGGGGCAAACGCACTGGTCATCACGAAGATTTTGCCGTTTTCCTCTACAATGACGCGACCGACCACAGTGGATCCATCCTTGAGTCCGATTTGTTCGGTGCCGTATTGGTCGCTGATGACTTTGGAGGGCTCGATGATGTTCTCCATCAAGTCGGAAACGGTGTAACGCTTGCCAGATCCGGTTAGATCGGGTCCAATGTTGCCGCCATCGCCATTCATCTTGTGACAGTTAATACAAAGCGTGCTGGAATACATGGCCTTACCTTGCTCGAAGTTGCGGCCTTTGAGTCCATCGGCGACGAGTGCGACGACGTCTGCAGTGGTGTAGTTCTTGCCGGGGCCTTTGGGAGCGACAAGGTTGGCGGGTGGCGGTGGTGGACTTGCTTTAGAGAGTTGGTCGAGAGTCGCGCGTTCGTTGACATCGGCAACCACGTTAGATAGGGCTTCGTTGCGAATGTTGTCGATGAATTTGCTGAAACTATTGCCACCGCGCCACGTGCGGGTGGTGGGAAACCAACTGAAAAATGCCTTGCGGAGGTCGGGCGTCCAGCCGGATTTGGCTTCGCGGAGCGAGTAGGCGTATGAGATGGCTTGACGATTGGGCTGGCTGGTATGCATCCCCTCCACCGCTTTGCTGTAGCGACCATTGCGCGAGAGAATTTCCGAGTTGGAAATGGTAATATCCTCATCTTTTGCAGTGCTGAGCACAGGCACGGTTTTCGCCACGATACTGGTGGAACCCAGGTAACTAAGAAGTGAAACGAGTTCACGATTGGCAAACGGATCAGCAGCAGGAAACAGCGGATCAATTTTGGCGGCGACCTGTGTGCAGACTTCAGGAGACGGACGACCCATGCGAGTGAACGTCAACTCCCATACGCGTAATAGTGGCAAACGGAGTTCCTCTGTTAGTTTCAGATAGTCGAATTTTTCCAATGCGGCGATCAGGCGCGGTTGCAGGGTTTTGTCACCGGTGCGTGCTAAAGCCATGAGCGCTTCCATCGCAGCTTGCGTGTTTTTTTCGGCGAGCGCTTTTTGCGCCCAGAGCGCCGATGGCTGACGTTCGATCGCCGCACGGGCAGCCCATCGAATGAAGCGGTCTTTGTGACTGAGGCTTGGCCATGCTTTGGCAATCGACTCGGGCCCATTACCTTTGTGATGAAGTGTTTCCAGATTGTGGCGAATTTTGGCCTCCGGCGTCACTGCGAGCGCTGCGGCGGGTGCCGTGCTTTCTTTGCCGGTGTATGTTACTCGATAGAGAGCCGATTGATTGCCACGTCCGCCGATGGTCACATAAAGGGCTCCGTCAGTTGTAGAAATCACGGCATCCGTCACGGCGAAGCCATTTCCAGCTAGGAAATCCTCCTTTTCGCCTGTGAAGGTGGCACCGTCCGACTTGAGGTGGACGGCCCAGATGGTACCGTAAGTCCAATCGAGCGCGAACAAAGCACGCTGGTATTTCGCAGGAAATTTGGCACCTGTGCCAAACACCGTGCCAGTCGGCGAACCCGGGCCGATGTTCACCGATGCAGGCAGGGAATCCGCATAATAGTCCGGCCAGCGGCCTGCCCCCGAACGCCAGCCATAGTCACCACTGCTCACAATGTGGTTGATGCGCGTGGGCATGTACCAGGGCGAGCCCATGTCCCATTCCATGTCGGAATCGAAAGTGAAAAGTTCGCCGTTCGCATCGAATGCAATATCATATTGGTTGCGAAAACCTCCCGCTATGAGCTCGACCTGTTTGCCTTCAGGGTCAGATTTGCACACATAGCCACCGGGAGCCAGAATCCCTCTTGCATGGCCGTTAGCATCCCAAAGTCGCGTGATCAAGTGGTCCTCACCGATGGCCACCGGCAACGAGTAATCGAGGGAATCAGGTAATTTGGTGTGATTGCCATTTGCGAAGTAAAGCGACTTTCTATCCGGTGATAGAACGACTCCGTGGGTCCCATGTTCTCCTCCACCTTGGCATTTGATGACTTGTTCACCCGTGTCGTATTGATCGTCGCCATCTGTATCGCACAATCGCCAAAGTCCCTTACTCCCCTTTTCATTGGTCATCACGTAGAGACTGTCAAAAGCACAGAGTAACCCGTGTGCTCCGCCGATCATCTGGACGTTGAGGTTCTTTGGGATCTGAAGTAGCTCGACCTGCACTCCCTTACTTTGGCCGATCGGAGGAACGGTCACACGGTAAAACCCACCACCCTGATCGCCGGTAATGAGGCGGCCTTTGGGATCTTGCGTCATGGAAACCCACGAGCCTTGCTGGTCTTTGGGCACGGTGTAAAGCAACTCGACCTTGAATCCCTTCGCGATTTTAAGCGAATCGGGAGCAGTTGCCGGACCGGCGATGCCAGACGGCATCGCAATCGCAAACAACATCAGAAACAGAAGGAAGGAAGGATCGTGTTTTATCATGGAAATGGGTGGAATTTCACCCATACGCAATCCCTCGAAGTCATTTATCATCTCGCGGACCGAGATGGAAACTCAACGCAACATGGGAAAACCACGATCTCGGCATTTGCAGTTCCATGCAGATTGAATCATATGGTTAGAGCCCAGCCGGCGACATCCCTGGATTCATGAGCAAGGGACCGCCTCCACCGCTGCGAGCGCTGCCCAGAATGACGATGGCGAACAAACGACCATCGGCCGATTTCGAAACTCCTACTCCGACGTCACTCCAATCATCCAGCAAAGTCGCGGCCTCGCTCTTCGCCCAGTATTCAACAAAGACCGCGCCGGTTTGCGGTCCGCGATCCTTCAAAATGCCGTGTAATTTGCTCAACGAGCCGAAGCCCGACCGCGCGGCCAATGAGTCCGAGGTAAATCCCGGAACCTGCGCCGCAGCTGCCGCAGAGTCGCTCTCCCCACGGGCCAAACTCGTAAGCTTCGAAGACACCTTGACTCCCGGCTTACCCGCTTTCCGCCGTTCCGCGTTTAATGAGGTAATCAGAGTTTGCTCCGTGCTGGTGGCCACGACGTTCGTCTCTTCCGAAACCACCCCACTGTCACTTGCTCCTGGGGTCCCGGCACAGCCGATCATAAACATCGAACCCAAAGCACCTAGACACACCATTTTATTATGATTCATCAGTCCACTATCGCGGAGTTTGTCTAAAACACAACAACTGAAGAGTGCCGATTGAGGCACGGCGATCAAGCTAGGGAGAGCAAGGAATCGCGGTAGGCGGAGTCGAGCATGGCGCGGCGACGTTTCTTAGGCAGGCTGCGGGTATCGGATTGATCGATTTTGAGCAGATTGAGCACGATAC
>Ga0247843_1001092_pt1 | contig 58614 bp, 47 predicted proteins | sample LaCruzMarch2017__FD_192420 | JGI IMG/M metagenome (GOLD analysis project Ga0247843, IMG submission 192420) | Freshwater microbial communities from meromictic Lake La Cruz, Castile-La Mancha, Spain - LaCruzMarch2017_8m | ecosystem: Environmental > Aquatic > Freshwater > Lake | place: Spain...
CGCCAGCGCGATCTTCGGGATGACCTGGATGATGACGAGGTTCGGATAGACCGCCTCCCGCCACAGGCGCGAATAGCAAAGCAGCACCGCGATGGCGACGCCCGCGACCGAGGAGATCAGGAAGCCCCCCGCCGCCTCCAGCGTCGTCGGGATCGCGTGTTGCAGCAGGACCGGATGGATCTCCGCCAGCGTGCGGGCAATGGTGACCGGCCCCGGCAGGATGACCGATGGAACGCCGGAGATCCGAACATAGGCTTCCCACGCCAGCAGCAGCAGCGTGAAGAAGCCGAGCGGCATGGCCAGCGCCCGCACCTGGCCCCGCCAGGCGGGCGGCAGGGCGTGCGCGACGGCAAGCGGTGCCGCGACGGTCTCGGCGGCGTTGGCGCTAGACATCGGCACTGCCCTCGATCGCGCGGCGCAGGCGGCGAACCTGGGCGACGAAATCCGGATCATCCTCCAGCTCCTGCGCGCGGGGGCGGGGGAAGGGCACGGTCTCGGTCGCCACGATTCGCCCGGGCCGGCGGCCCATTACCAGCACGCGGTCGGAAAGCATCACCGCCTCGCGGATGCTGTGCGTCACGAACAGCACGGTCTTGGCATGGCGCTGCAGCAGGTCGAGCAGCAGCGCGTTCATCTGGTCGCGCGTGATGGCATCCAGCGCCGAGAAGGGCTCGTCCATCAGCAGGATGTCGGGATCATGCACCAGGGCGCGGCAGATCGCCACGCGCTGGCGCATCCCGCCCGAAAGCTCGTGCGGCCGCTTCCTGAGGAAGCCGCCAAGGCCGACTTCCTCCAGCAGCGCCACGGCACGGTCGCGGTAGCGCGCCCGGTTCAGCCGCATCATCTCGATCGGCAGCAGGACATTGTCGAGGGTGGATCGCCAGGGCAACAGCGTCGGGTCCTGGAACACCACGCCGACATCGGTGCGCGGCGCGGTCACCACCTCGCCCCGCACGGCGGCCGAGCCCGCGCTTGCCGGTTCCAGCCCGGCGATGATCATCAGCAGCGTGCTCTTGCCGCAGCCGCTCGGGCCGAGCAGCGAGACGAACTCGCCCGCCGCGCAGCCGAAGCTGATCGAGGACAGCGCATCGACGGTGCCGCTGCCGGTGAGGTAACGCTTCGCGATGCGGTCCGCCGTGATGGTGTCGGGGCCGATCATGCCGCTGGCATCGGGCATCAGATCATGGCGGAGGTATAGGGCGTGGACCAGCGGCGCACTGCCTCGGCCTGTGCCTCGGTGATGCGGTGGCGGCCGACGAAGCGGTTGGTCTGCAACTCCTCGGCCACCGGCGGACGGTCACCGGCGGCGCCGGCGAATTGCACGATCAGGTTGATCGATTCCTGCAGCGTCTTGTGATCGGCGTAGCCGATGCCGTGCTGCATCAGCTCCGGCACCACGGTCACCGCCTGCGCCACACCGAAACTGATCGCCATGGATTGCCGCCCGGATGCGCTCAGCGTCAGGTCGCTGTGCAGGCGCGCCATCTGCGCCAGCGTGTCCTCGGGGTTGGTCAGCGTGTATTTCACCGCCTCCATCGCGCCATCGGTCACCGCCTCGCAAAGGCCGGGATCCTGGGCCAGGCGCTCCGGCTGGGTGATGACGGTCTGGCCGTAGAACTGCACGCCCACGCTGCGGAACAGGAAGAAGCGCATCTCGACGCCCTGCGGCACCAGCGCCGCGAGCGCGGTGGAGGCCGAGGCCGAGACGGCATCCACCTCGCGCCGCAGCAGCAGGCTTTCGCGCACATTGCCGGCCACCTGCTGCACCCGGACGCTGTCGTAGGCGAAGCCCGCCTTCTGCGCGAACAGCGGCAGGAAGGGCACTTCGCCCGAGGTCGGCGTGATCGCCCAGCGCGTGCCGGCCAGGTCGCGAACGTTGCGGATCGGGCCGTCGGCGCGCACGCCCACGCCCATGGTCGCGTCGTAATTCACCATGCCGAGACAGGCGAGTTTCAGGCCCTTCGCCGCCTGCAGCACGATGACCGAGCTGGACCCCATGCCGAAATTGAAGCGATCCGGCGCCGAGGCCACGGATTGCACCGCCATGCCCGAGCCCGAGCCGCGCAGCACTTCGACATCAAGGCCCCGGGCGCGCCAGAAGCCGCGTTCGCGGGCGATCCAGGCGTAGAAATTCGACCCTTCGGGCGACCAGGAGGTGAGGAAGGTCACCCGGCGCAGCCCCTGCCCGACCGCGGGCGCCGCGAGCGCCACGGCCCCGCCGGAGAGGCCGACCTTGAGGAGAGAGCGACGCTGCAACATCTTTCCGTGCCTCCGCTGTGTATCCAAGATCAACGATCTTGGATACGTTCAGTCGGGGACTAGCATGAATCGTGCCAGCTTTGCCGGGTGTGCCTCAGGCCGGGACCTTCTGCCCCAGCATCACCGCCGGCAGCTGGGCCAGAAAGTCGGTGAAGCTCTCGCCCAGCAGGCCCAGATGCGCCCGCATCGCCTCATCCGCAGATGCCCCGTCATGGGCCAGGATGGCCCCCAGCACCGCGGCATGCTCGGGCACGGTGTCGCGGAAGCGGCCCGGTTGCAGCGTGATGTGCCGCTCATAGATCGCGACGCGCCGGCGCAGCTGCCGCACGCTGTCCATCAGGTGCTGGTTCTGGCTGGCAACATAGATCAGCTCGTGGAACTCGGCGTTGGTGGCCTCGAAGGCCTTGAGATCGCTGGCAAGAACGGTCGCCTCCAGCCGCGCATGGATGTCCTGCAGCGCGGCGGCCTGCGCCGGCGCGATGCGGCGGGCGGCCAGGCGCGCGCTCAGCCCCTCCAGGTCCGCCAGCACTTCCCACATGTCGATCAGGCCCTTGACGGTCAGGCCGGCGACCACCGCGCCCTGCCGGCCGCGCCGCTCCACCATGCCGGCCGCCGCCAATTGGCGCAGCGCTTCGCGCACCGGGGTGCGGGAGGCGGCGTAGTGCTCGGCCAGGTGCTGCTCGTCCAGGCGATCGCCCGGCGCCAGGTCGCTCGCGAAGATGCGTTCCTTCAGGTCGAGCGCGATCCGGTCGCCCAGGGTGGTTGCGGCGACGGGGTCGCTCACGCGGCCGCGCCCGGGCGGGAGCTCGGCTGCCCCTGGCAGATGATCGAGATTCCGGCGGTCCTTGCGCACAAAATCAGCATCTATGTATCCAAGCTTTCCGTTTTCGCGGTACGGCTCTTGCTGGCTGATGCCGGCATCGAGATGAGAACAGCATGCCCGAGATTCTCGCCACCGGAAGCCCTCGCCCCGCTTTGCCCCCCTTCATGCTGGCCGATCGCCCCGGCGCGCCGGTGATGATCGATGTCGGGGCAACAAGCCTGTCCGTCTGGAGCCTTGGGGAGGGGCCACCGCTGCTGTTCCTCCATGGCCTTGGCTGGGACAGCGGGCTGTGGTGGCCCATGGTGCGGCGCTGGGCCGGGCGGTTCCGCGTGATCTGTCCGGACACGCGCGGGCATGGCGCCAGCTTCGCGCCACCCGGCCCCTATTCGATCAAGGGCTTCGCCGTGGACATGCTGCGCCTTCTGGATGCGCTCGGCATCGCACGTACGGCGGTGGTCGGCCTGTCGCAGGGCGGCATGACGGCCCTGACCATGGCCACAAGCTGGCCCGAGCGCATCGGCAATCTCTCGGCCCTGGCCACCGCCGCCCGTGTCGATCCGACAAGTGCGGCGGCGCTGGAGGAGCGCATCCTCGCCGGCCGGACTGCGGGGCCCGAGGCGGCGGCGCGGCTGGCGGCGCGTGGCATCTTCTCGGACGCCTTCCTCGCCGCAACGCCGGGCTATCTGGAGGCCTTCGTCGCCTGGCGCGCCGCGATGCCGGCGGCACCCCTGGAAGCGGCGACCCGGGCCGGGCTCGGCTACGATGTCACGGCGGCGCTGCCGGGGCTGAGCGTGCCGACGCTGGTCGTGGCGGGTGGCGCCGACCGGCTGATCCCGCCGCAGGCTACGCGCGCCATCGCCGAGGGCATTCCCGGCGCGACCTATGCCGAACTGGCGGGCGCCGGGCACATCCTTTCCGTGGAGCAGCCGGAAGCGCTGGCCAGCCTGTTGGATCGCCAGCTCGCGGGCTGGGCGGGCTGAGCCGGCTGCCTCAGGAAGCGCCCGGCAGCGCGTAGCTGCGCGCATACATCTCCCGCATATGCCCGGCCACGGTGTTCGGGGCGTAGCGCGGCGTCTCGCCCGGCGCGAGGCAGCCGGGCAGGCAGGTCACCATGAAGTCCGGATTGCCGCTGAAGAAGAAGGGCACCGAATAGCGCCGGCGGCCCGAGCGGTTGATCACCCGGTGCAGCGTCGAGCGGTAGCGGTCATTGGTCCAGCGCGCGATCGTGTCGCCGAGATTGACCACATAGGTGCCGGGGATCGGCATGACGTCCAGCCAGGCGCCGGTATTGACGTCGCGCACCTGCAACCCGCCATTGGAATCCTGGAGCAGGAAGGTCAGCACGCCGAAATCCGTATGCGCGCCCACACCCTTCTGCCCGTCCTGGGCATCGGGCGGCTGCGGCGGGTAGTGCAGCAGGCGGAGGGTGGCCATCGGTTCGCGCATGAATGTCGCGAGTTCCTCCTCCGACAGGTCGAGCGCCATCGCGAGTGCGCTCATCACACGCTCGCTCAGGTCGAGCATCGCCTCGTAATAGGCGCGCATCGTCGGGCGAAAGCCGAGCATGCCGGGCGGCCACTGGTTCGGGCCATGGTTGAACTTGCGCGCCACCACCGCCGGATGGTCGAGCGGCAGGTCGCGGCCAAGGTAGAAATTCTCCTTCAGATCGGGCGGCGTTCCGGGCTCCAGCGCCTGGGCGCGCAGGGGTTCCCAGCCGCGGTTGCAGAAGGATCGGGTCTTCGCGACCGCCTGCTTGCTGGCCTCGGGCAGGTCGAACAGGTTGCGCGTCTCCTCGAAGACCGCCTCGACAAGTCCGGAAGGGATGCCGTGGCCGGCGATGTAGAAGAAGCCGTGTGCCCGGCAGGCGGCGTCCATCGCCCGCACCACCGCGGCGCGCCCAGCCGGATCGACGGCCGAAAGGCCGCTGACATCGATGACAGGCAGGCTGGCGCCTGGAGCGGCAATCGCGGTCATGGTGCTACGTCGTCTCGTTCGGGGATCAGGCCCGCCGGCCTGGCGGCGGCCAGCATCGCGTCAGCCACCTTCTCGGCGATCATGATCGTGGCCAGGTTGGTGTTGGCGCGCGGCAGGCTGGGCATCAGGGAGGCATCGACCACGCGCAGCCCCTTGGCACCATGCACGCGCCCCTGCATGTCCGTCACGGCCATCGGGTCATCTTCCCGGCCCATGCGGCAGGTGCAGGAGACATGGGAGACGCTCATCGCATTCGCGCGGAGGTAGTCCTCCAGCAGCGCCGGGTCGTTCACCAGCCGGTCCAGCGGCGGCGCATTGCAGAGAAGGTTCCGCACGAGGCCTCGTCGCAGCCAGCCCGGCCCTTCCAACATCCGGCCGACCATGCCCATCGCCAGCCGGTTCGGCGCCTGCACCTGCGACATGGCCCGGATCAGCGGGCTGAAGCGCACCGCGAAGGGATCGACCAGCGCGCCGGCCTGCGCCATGGCCTGCATCGCGCCCGCGATGCGCCGAAAGCCTTCCGCCAGGCGCGCGGTATCGGATGGCTCGCCCAGCAGGTTCATCGCGACATGGGGATGGTGCATCGGGTCGGTCGAGCGCAGCGTCACGCGCCCGACGGAGGCCGGCTTGTTCAGCCAGAGATAGAAATAGGCAACCCGCCGCCCGACGCCATGCCAGCCGGAGGAGACGCCATTATGCATATAGAGGTCGCCACCCGGCGCGCCCGGCAGCCCGGATGAGAAGCGCAGGCCGACATGTCCGGATTTGCGCATCGCCGGCCCGTTGCGCAGGGCGGGCGGCACAAAGGCGCACAGATGCGTGCCGGGATGATCCCGCAGGTTGCGGCCGACACCTTCCAGGATCAGGCGCGGGGCGATGCCGTGGCGGGCGAGTTCACCGCGCGGGCCGATGCCCGCGCGCATCAGCATCGCCGGGGAATGCAGCGCGCCGGCCGAAAGGATCACCTCGCCGGCTTCGATCCTTTCCTCCCGGCCGAAGCTGACGATCTCCACGCCGCTCGCCCGCCGCCCGCGCATCACCAGCCGCGTGACATGGACCTGGTCGCGGATCCGCAGATTGGCGCGCGCCCGCACCTGCGGCGTCAGATAGACCATGGCGGCGCTGGCGCGGCGCGCCCCCGCCCCGGCCACGTCGAAATTCGTGTAGGCGGCGGGGAAGTAGCCATCCGTGAAGACGCCGTTCTGGTCTTCGATGTCGTGCCAGCCGGCGCCCTCCAGGGCTTCGGCCAGGGCGTTGGAGAAGCCGGGCCAGGCATGGCGCGGCACCCGCGCCACCGGCATCGGCCCGTCCTGGCCATGCAGGGGACCCGCGAAATCGGCATCGTGCTCCAGGCGCCGAAAGAAGGGCAGCACACCTTCCCAGCCCCACCCCTGCGCCCCCAGCGCGGCCCATTCCTCGTAATCCGCCGGGATGCCGCGATTGCCGACCTGCGCGTTGACGCTCGACCCGCCACCCATCACCCGCGCCTGTTCGTAGAAGCGTTCGTGGTCCGGGCGTCGTTTCGGAAAGGGCAGTACCCGCAGCTTCGGCCAGAGGAAGCGGCGGCCATGGAAGATCGCAACCGGCGCTGGGCTGGCGATGGCCGGCGGCTCCTCGCCGGGCGGCGTGTCCCGCCCCGCCTCGAGCAGCAGAACCCGGCGCGTCGGATCGGCGGAGAGCCGCGCCGCCAGCACGCAGCCGGCGGAACCGCCGCCGATGATCACATGGTCGAAGGCCGCGGTCGCGGCGGCATCACCCGTCACCGGCCGGGGCACGCTGGGACAAGGCGGAGGGTTTGGGATACGTCCATGGCCGACGCCGATGAAAGCAATGGCCCGGTCTGTATGCAAGGAAATAGTCTTTGCATATGGGGGTGGCCGTCGGGCGTGTGCTGAAGCCAGTCCCGGCCCATCGCCTGCAGCGCTATCGGCAAACGCCGGTCGCGGCGCCGCCGCGTCGTGTGATGGGATAGCGCTTCAGGGGCACCACGACGCCGCTCGGGGCGAGAGCCTCGATTTGTCGATGGAGAGCATCCGCCCGACCCCGCCTTGGTGCTTCTGGCCCCTCAGCGGTCTGAGCAACGCCGATGCCTGGGCGGTCGACCAGATCAGCCTCGCGCGTGCCTGCACCTTCTTGCCGAGATATTCCGGCGTGCGGCCGACCATCTGCTTGCCGCCGGCCAGCGTCGTGGCGGTTGACCTGCCCCTGCCTGGGGCCGACGGATCCGCATTCTGTGCATCGTCGACGATTTCACCCGCGAGGGCCTGGCGCTGGTGGTGGACACCTCGATCGGCGGGCGACGCCTGGTGCGGGAGTTGGAAGCGCTGATCGCCCGCCGCGGCCGCCCTGCGGTGATCGTCAGCGACAACGGCACGGAGATGACGTGCCGCGCCGTGCTCGAATGACCGGATTAGGGTGCCCCACCAGGGCGCGATTGTGGGAAACAGCGTGGGAATTCAGCGGAGGTGGCATCTAATTCATTGATATTAAAAGGACAGTGGCGGATGGGGTGGGATTCGAACCCACGGTGGAGGCATGCCCCACGGCGGTTTTCAAGACCGCTGCCTTAAACCACTCGGCCACCCATCCGAGCTGCGGCGCGAGACTATCAGCGCCCCTCGGGTCGTCAATCTTGCCCGCTAGGCATCGGATCTGAAGACGTGAATGGCCGCGGTCCTGCACAAGGACAAGGCCCTGCCGTTCCAGCCGCCTGTCCGATGTCGCGATCCCTGCGACAGACGACGATGGTGGAGCAAATGAGGATGTCGGGCGCAATCCTGTCCCCACGGGCGTGCCGATGGGCCAGCGATCCTCCGCCCCGCCGCATCCCTGCCACTCTGGACAGGAGCGCCCGGTCGGCCCAGCTTCCCGGCATGTCGGCGGACAGGTCCACCCCCTATTCCCTCCTCGGCCTCGCCTGGCAGGCCCTGCAGGGCCATCGGGGCTGGCAGCCCGCCTGGCGCAGCCTGCCCGCACCCAAGCCGCGCTACCGCGTGGTGATCGTGGGCGGCGGCGGGCATGGGCTCTCCACCGCCTATCACCTGGCGGCCGAGCACGGCATCACCGACGTGGTGGTGATCGAACAGGGCCCGATCGGCCTCGGCAATGTCGGCCGCAACACCACCATCATCCGGTCCAACTATTTCAGCGCCGAGAATGTCCGCTTCTACGAAGCCAGCCTCAAGCTGTGGGAGGGGTTCGAGCAGCGTCATCGCTTCAACGCCATGGTCAGCCAGCGCGGCACGCTGAACCTGTTCCATGCCGACGGCCAGCGCGACCTGTTCGCCCGCCGCGCCAACCAGATGCTGATCGAGGGCGCCGATTGCGAACTGCTCGACCGCGCGGCCGTGAAGCGCCTGGCCCCGCTGGTCGAGCTCGATGATGCGCGCTTCCCGGTTCTGGGCGGGTTCCTCCAGCGGCGGGGCGGCACCGTGCGGCATGATGCGGTGCCCTGGGCCTATGCGCGCTCGGCCAGCGCGCGCGGCGTCGACATCGTCGAACAATGCGCGGTCACGGGCATCCGCGTCGAAGCCGGGCGGGTGAGGGGCGTCGAGACCAGCAAGGGCACGGTCCTGGCCGACAAGGTGGTGCTGTGCGTGGCCGGCCATTCCTCGACGCTCGCGGCGATGGCGGGGTTCCGCCTGCCGATGGAGACGCATGTGCTCCAGGCCTTCGTGACCGAGGCGGTGAAGCCCTGCCTCGATGTCGTGGTCACCTATGGCGCCGGGCATTTCTATGTCAGCCAGACCGACAAGGGCGGGCTCGTGTTCGGCGGCCCGACCGATGGCCACAACAGCTACGCGCAGCGCGGCAATTTGCCGGTGGTCGAGGAAGTGCTCTCGGCCGGCGCCACGCTGATGCCGGCGCTCAAGCGGCTGCGCGTGTTGCGGCAATGGGGCGGCGTCATGGACATGTCGATGGATGGCAACCCGATCATCTCGACCACGCCGGTGGATGGCCTCCTTCTCAATGGCGGCTGGTGCTATGGCGGCTTCAAGGCGGTGCCGGCGGGCGGGCTGTGCACCGCGCATCTGGTCGCCACCGGCACCCCGCATCCGCTGGCCGCGCATTTCGGGCTCGCCCGCTTTCGCGAGGGGCGCACGATCGATGAACGCGGCGTCGGCCCCTATCCTTGGGCGCATTGAGCCATGCATCGCATTCCCTGCCCCTTCTGCGGCCCGCGCGACGAGGCCGAGTTCCGCTACCGCGGCGATGCCAGCCAGGCCCGCCCGGCCGCGGATGCGCCGATCGAGGCCTTCGCCGCCTATGTGTTCGACCGGGACAATCCGCGCGGCTGGCATCTGGAATGGTGGCACCATGCGCAGGGCTGCCGGCGCGTGCTGAAGGTGCGGCGCCACACGCTGACGCATGCGATCGCCTGGGTCGGCCTGCCCGCCGAGACCCCGCCATGACCGGCTTCCGCCTGCCAGCGGGCGGCCTGGTCGATCGCGACCGGCCGCTCCGCTTCCACTTCGATGGCCGTCCGATGCAGGGCTTCGCCGGCGACACGCTTGCCGCGGCGCTGCTGGCCGCGGGCGAGCGGGTGGTTGGCCGGTCGTTCAAATATCACCGCCCGCGCGGCGTGGTGACGGCAGGGCCGGAGGAGCCCTGCGCGCTGGTCGAACTGCGCAGCGGCGCGCGGCGTGAGCCGAACACGCCGGCCACCATGGTCGAGCTGTTCGAGGGCCTGGTCGCGCGCAGCCAGAATCGCTGGCCTTCGCTGCGGCTTGATGTCGGCGCGGTTGCCGGGCTGGCGGCGCCGCTGCTGCCGGCCGGCTTCTACTACAAGGCCTTCACCTGGCCCGCCGGCTGGTGGGAACGGGTCTATGAGCCGCTGATCCGCCGCGCCGCCGGGCTCGGCCGCATGGCCGGGGAAGCCGATCCGGACCGCTACGAACATGTCCACGCGCATGTCGACCTGCTCGTGGTCGGCGCCGGGCCGGCCGGGCTGATGGCGGCGCGCATGGCGGCGGAAGCCGGGGCGCGCGTGATCCTGGCCGAGCAGGATGCGCGGGCGGGCGGTGGCGCATTGCTGGAAGCCGAGGCCTGGGCGGCCGCCATGCAGGCCGCGCTACCCGCCGGCGTGCTGCGCCCCCGGCTGGCCGTGGTCGGCGCCTACGGCCAGGGCGTCTTCGCGGCGCTGGAGCGCGTGGCCGACCATCTGGCCGAGCCCGGCGCCGCCCCGCGCCAGCGCCTGCATATCATCCGCGCCCGCCGTGCGATCCTGGCGACCGGCGCCAACGAAAGGCTGGTGGCCTTCCCCGGCAATGACCGGCCCGGCGTGATGCTGGCCGGGGCGGGCCTGACCTATGCGCGCCGCTTCGGCGTGGCGGTCGGCCAGCGTGTCGCGGTGTTCGCGCTGGATGATTCCGGCCACGCCGCCGCGCGGGCAATGGCCGAGGCCGGCGTCACGCTGGCCGCCATCCTCGACCCCAGGGCGGACAGTTTGGGCGCCGCCGCATCGCGCGCGGCCGGCCTGCCGGTTCGCCTCGGCGCCGAGGTCTGCGGCACCTCAGGCGGCCAGGGCATCCGGGCGGTGCAGGTGCGTCGCGTCGGCACCGAAGCCACGGAGCATCTCGCCGCCGATGCGCTGCTGCTCGCCGGCGGCTGGACGCCGGAGGTCGCGCTGGCCCACCAGGCCGGCCTGCCCCTGGCCTGGGAGCCGACCATCCAGGGCTACGTCCCGTCCGCCGCGCATGAGGGTGTCGCCGCCGCCGGCGCCGCACGCGGCATTTTTGGCCTGGCGGAAGCGGCGGCCGATGGCGCGCGGGAAGCCGCGCTGGCGCTGGCTGCCCTTGGCCTGCCGGCCGTCGCGGCGCCGCCCTTGCCCGGCGCGCCGATCCCCACGACCAGGCCAGCCCCCATCGCCGAGGTGCGGGCGCGCGGCAAGGCCTTCGTCGACCTCCAGCATGATGTGACGGCGGATGATCTCCGCCTGGCCGTGCGCGAGGGCTATCGGCATGTCGAGCATGCCAAGCGCTACACCACCCATGGCATGGCGACCGATCAGGGGCGCAGCGGCGGCCTGGTCGGCGCTTCCATCCTGGCCGCCGCGCGCGGCGTACCCCTGGATCAGGTGGGCATGCCCCGCCCGCGCCCCTTTGTCCGCCCGACGGGCTGGGGTGCCTTGGCCGGCGCCGATGTCGGCCAGCACTTCAAGCCCGAACGCCGCCTGCCGCTGCATGATTGGCATGCGGCGGCCGGCGCCGTTTTCGTGCGGATCGGGCTCTGGCTGCGCCCGCTGGTCTATTCGCGGAGCGGCGATACCTCCTGGGGGCCTGTGCTGGCGGAAGCGCGCAATGTGCGCGGCGCGGTCGGCCTCTGCGACGTCTCCTCGCTCGGCAAGGTGGATGTGCAGGGGCCGGATGCGGCGACCTTCCTCGATCGGATCTACGCCAACACCTTCTCCACCCTGCCGGTCGGCCGCGCGCGCTATGGGCTGATGCTGCGCGAGGATGGGATGCTGTTCGACGATGGCACCACCAGCCGGCTTGGCCCCGCGCATTTCCTGGTCACCACCACCACCCAGAAGGCCGATGACGCGCTGGCCCATATGGAATGGCATCTCGAGACCTGCTGGCCGGAGCTGGACGTCACGCTGACCGATGTCGCCGACCATTGGGCGCAATTCGCCCTCGCCGGCCCGCGCGCGCGCGACGTGCTGCAGGGCCTGGTGGACCGCGACATCGGCAATGAGGCCTTCCCCTTCATGGCCGCCGGCACGGCGATGATCGCCGGCGTGCCGGGCCGGATCTTCCGCATCTCCTTCTCCGGCGAACTGGCCTATGAGGTCGCGGTGCCGGCCGCGCAGGCCGCGCCGGTCTGGACCGCCCTCCTGGCCGCCGGCGCGCCGCACGGCATCCGCCCCTATGCGCTGGATGCGCTGAACGTGCTGCGGATCGAAAAGGGCCATGTCACGGGCGGCGAGATCAACGGGCAGACCACGCCGGCCGATCTCGGCCTTGGCCGGATGCTGAAGAAGAAGGGCGATTTCGTGGGCCGCGCATTGGGCCAGCGGCCCGGCCTGCTGGCCAAAGACCGGCTGCAACTGGTCGGCATCCGGCCCGAAGCGCCCGCCGACCGGCTGCGCGGCGGCGCGCATTTGCGCAACGCGGACGGCGCCGGCCCCAGCCAGGGCTACGTCACCGCCGCCTGCATGGCGGCCGAGGGCGAGGGCTGGATCGGCCTGGCCCTGTTGGGCGGCGGCCATGCCCGCCACGGCCAGGTGCTGACCGCCGCCAGCCCGATCCATGGCGAGGCGGTGCGCGTGCGCATCGGCAGCCCGCATGCCCTCGATCCGGAGAATGAGCGTGTCCGCGGCTGAGGTGCTGACGCTCCGGCGGATTTTGGCGCCCTTGCACCAGGTCGCGGCGCGGCGCGGGGTGGATCTGGGCTGGGTGCCCGGGCGCGCCGCCCCCTTTGCCGGTGGCACCGCGCTCTGCTTCGCGCCGGGCCGGGCCATGGTCCTGGGCGGGCGGCCCGACCTGCCGGCAAGTGCCGCCGCCATCACCGACCAATCGAGCGGCTTCGCCTGGCTGCGCCTGGCCGGACCGGCGGCCGACGATGTGATGGCGCGCATCTGCCGGCTGGATCTGGCGGGCAGCGCGTTCCCACCCGGCGCCGTGGCCCGCACCCCCATCGCGCAGGTCGCCGCGATCCTCTATCGTCCGGCGACCGAGACCCTGGATCTGCTCGTGCCCGCCACCCTCGCCCACAGTTTCGACCACGCCCTGATGATGGCCGGCGCCCCCCTTGGCCTTGCCCGCCTGCCCAGCGAAAGCCTCTGACCCATGCGAACCCATGCGCGCGCTGTCATCATCGGGGGCGGCGTCGTCGGCTGCTCGGTGCTGTATCACCTGGCCAAGATTGGCTGGCGGGACCTCCTGCTGCTCGACAAGAACGAGCTGACCTCGGGCTCCACCTGGCATGCCGCCGGCGGCGTAACCACGCTGAATTCGGACGCCAACGTCTCCCGCCTGCAGAAATACACCTTTGACCTGTATCGCGAACTGGAAGCGGCCACCGGCCAATCCTGCGGCATCCATCACAATGGCGGCTTCTACCTGGCGGCCAGCGATGGGCAGATGGATTTCCTGAAGCTGATCCACAGCCGCGCCCGCTACCTTGGCATGAAGACCGAACTCATCCCGGTGTCCGAGGCGCGGAAGAACAACCCGCTGATCGCCGAGGAATTCTTCAAGGGCGCGCTGTGGCGCGAGGATGGCGGGCATGTGGACCCCTGGCTGGTCACCCAGGCCTATGTCGCCGCCGCCCGCGCACTGGGCGCCGAGGTGCAGCGCCACACCAAGGTCACGGCCCTGGTCGCCCGCCCCGAAGGCGGGTGGGAGGTGGTGACCGAGAAGGGCACCATCATCGCCGAGCATGTGGTGAATGCCGGCGGGCTGTGGGCGCGCGAGGTCGGCGCCATGGTTGGCCTGCGCGTCCCGCTGCTGGCCTATGAGCACCACTACATCGTCACCGACCCGCTGCCCGAACTGGCCGGCCGCGACCGGGAGATCATCAACACCAGCGACTTCACCGGCGAGATCTATCTGCGCCAGGAAGGGCAGGGCGCCCTGCTCGGCACCTATGAACAGGCCTGCCTGCCCTGGGCCGAGCACAGCACGCCCGATGATTTCCACAGCCAGTTGCTGCCCAATGACCTGGAACGCATCTCGCCGGAGCTGGAGCGCGGCTTCCGCCACTTCCCGGCGCTGGCGCGCGTGGGCCTGCGCAAGGTGATCAACGGCCCCTTCACCTTCGCGCCCGATGGCAACCCGCTGGTCGGGCCGGTGAAGGGCCTGCCGGGCTATTGGCTGGCCTGCGGCGTGATGGCGGGTTTCAGCCAGGGCGGCGGCATCGGCCTGGTGCTGTCGCGCTGGATGGATCGCGGCGATCCCGGCCAGGATGTGCTGGCGATGGATGCGGCGCGCTTCGGCGCCTTCGCCACACCCCGCTACACCCGCATCAAGACCGAGGAGAATTACCGCCGCCGCTTCCGCCTGGCCTATCCGAATGAGGAACTGCCGGCGGCCCGCCCCTTCCGCCGCACGCCCGTCTACGATCGGCTGAAGGCCCGCGGCGCGGTGTTCGGCGCCAATTTCGGGCTGGAAAATGCGCTCTGGTTCGCGCCGCCGGGCGTGGAACCGCTGGAGGAGCCGACCTATCGCCGCTCCAACGCCTTCCCGCATGTGCGGGCGGAATGCCATGCGGTGCGGACCGGCGTCGGGCTCTATGAGACCTCGAACTACGGCAAGTATGAGGTGACGGGCCGTGGCGCGCGGGCCTGGCTCGACCGCGTCTTCGCCTGCCGCATCCCGCGCCCGGGCCGCATGGCGATCGCGCCCATGCTGAACGCGGCCGGGCGCATCATGGGCGACCTGTCGATCGCCTGCGTGGCCGAGGACCGCTTCCTGATCATCGGCTCGGGCTTCGCCGAGGCCTTCCACATGCGCTGGTTCTGGATGCAGGCGCCGCCGCCCGACGTGCAGGTGCGCAGCGCCTGTTCCACGCTGGCGGGCTTCGCGCTCTCCGGCCCGCGCGCGCGGGACGTGCTGGCGAAGCTGGCCGATGCCGATGTCGCGAACGCCGCCTTCCGCTTCTTCGCGGTGCGGGAAATGTCGGTGGGCCTGTCGCCCGCGCTGGTCCAGCGCTGCGGCTTCACCGGCGAGCTTGGCTATGAGATCTGGGTGACGCCCGACTATCAGTTGCAGCTGTTCGAGGATCTGATGGCGGCGGGTGAGGCCGAGGGGATCACCCTTTACGGCGGCCGCGCCATTTCCTCGCTGCGGCTGGAGAAGAATTACGGCAGCTTCAACCGCGATTTCCGCCCCGACTATACGCCCGGCGAAACCGGCCTGGATGCCTTCATCGATTTCGGCAAGAACGCGGACTTCCTGGGCCGCGCGGCGGCGCTGGCGGAACGTGAACGCGGCGCCGCGCGGCGCTTCGTGACCTTCATGGTGGATGCACCGCACGCCGATGTGGTGGGCTATGAGGTGGTGCTGCATGCGGGCAAGCCGGTGGGCCATGTCACCTCCGGCGGTTTCGGCCATTGGGTCGGCCGGAGCCTGGCCTGCGGCTATGTGCCGCGCGAATTGGCCAATGAGGGCCAGGAATTCCACATCGACATTCTGGGCCAGGAATGCCGCGCGGTGATCACGCCGAAGCCGCTGCACGATCCTGAAGGGCTCCGGCTGCGCGCATGATCCCGAGCCCCTGCATCAAGACCTGCGTGCTGGATCGCCTCACCGGCTGCTGCATCGGCTGCGGCCGCACCGGCGATGAGATTGGCGCCTGGGGCGGCATGACCGACGCCGAACAGGCCGCCCTGGTCCGGCAGCTTCCCGCGCGGCTTGCCAGGATGACCACGCGCGCGGCCCGCAGGGAGGCCCGCCATGCTCGCGCAACGGCTGGCTGAGGCGCCCTACCTGCTGGCCGATGGCGCGACCGGCACGAACCTGTTCGACATGGGCCTGGCCAATGGCGAGGCGCCCGAGCTTTGGCTGGACCAGCACCCGGATCGCATCGCGGCGCTGCACCGCGCCTTCGTGGAAGCCGGCGCCGACATCATCCTGACCAACAGCTTCGGCGCCAATGCGCGCCGCCTGGCGCTGCACGGCCTGCAACATCGCGCGCGGGAGTTGAACCGGATCGCCGCCAGCATCGCGCGCGAGGTCGCGGATGCCGGGGCGCGGCGCATTGTGGTCGCCGGATCGGTCGGCCCGACGGGCGACCTGCTGGCCCCCCTCGGCCCGCTGACCGAGGCCGAGACAGTGGAGGTTTTCGCCGAGCAGATGGCGGGGCTGCGCGAAGGCGGGGCCGATCTGGCCTGGATCGAGACCATGTCGGCGCCCGAGGAAATGCGCGCCGCCGCCAGCGCCGCGGCCCGGATCGGCCTGCCCTGGACCCTGACCGCCAGCTTCGACACGGCCGGGCGCACCATGATGGGCCTCGCGCCCGACGCCTTCACCTCCTTCGCGGCTTCACTGCCCACCGCGCCGCTGGGCCTGGGTGCCAATTGCGGCGTGGGTGCGGCCGACCTTGTGGTCTCGCTGCTGGCGATGGACAGCGCGATCCCGATCATCGCCAAGGCCAATGCCGGCGTGCCCGTGGTGCAGGGCGACCAGGTGATCTATTCCGGCACGCCGCGCATCATGGAAGCCTATGCGCATCTGGCGCTGGATGCGGGCGCGCGGATCGTCGGCGGTTGCTGCGGCACCACGCCGGCGCACCTGGCCGCCATGCGCCAGGGCATGGACCATCATCATCGCGGACCGCGGCCGGAGATTGCCGCGATCATCGCCGCCCTCGGCCCGCTGATGCAGCCGCCGCCCGCGATTGGCGCCGAACGCCGGACGAACCGCAGGAGAAGCGCATGAGCGACCCGCCGCGCCGGCGCGAAAGACCCGCCCGCAACCGTGCCGCCGCCAGCACCGCCGCTCTGCCGCGGCTCGAAGTGCCCTGGGCGCCGCTCGACCTGTTCGATGCCGAGCAGCTGCAGCGCATCCTCGATGCCGCCGCGCGCGTGCTGGAGGAAGGCGGGCTCGAAATCCGCTCGGACCGGGCGCGCGCGATCTATCGCCAGCAAGGGGCGATGGTGGATGACGCCACGCAGATGGTGCGCCTGGATCGCGCGCTGGTCCGCAGCGTCTGTGCCACCGCGCCGGCGCGCTTCGTGCTGCATGCGCGCAATCCGGATCGGCACCTGCATGTCGGCGGGCGCGTGGTAAATTTCGGCCCGGTCAACGGCACGCCCCACGTCACCGACCTGCAGGGCGGGCGGCGCTACGGCACGCTCGAGGATTTCCGCTCCATCCTGAAGGTCACGCATGCGCTGGGCGTGCTGCATTGGCAGGGCGGCGTGGTGACCGAGCCCACCGACATCCCCGTCGCCACCCGCCACCTGGAGATGTATCGCGCGCATGTCGAATGCAGCGACATCGTGTGGGCGGCGCGCGGCGTGGGCGGCGTGCAGGCCCTGGATGCGCTGGCCATGTCGGCGATCGAGCATGGCACCGACCTGGATGGTCTGGCCGCGCGCCCCACGCTGATGACGGTGACGAACGTGAACTCGCCCCGCCGCGTGGATGAGGAGATCCTGGACAATATCATGCTGCTGGCGCAGCACGGCCAGGCCATCGTCATCACGCCCTTCACGCTGATGGGGGCCATGGCGCCCGTTACCCTGGCGGGCGCGCTGGTGCAGCAGACGGCCGAAGCGATGGGCATCATCGCGCTGGCCCAGATGATCCGCCCGGGCTGCCCCTGCGTGCTGGGGGGCTTCACCTCGAATGTGGATATGCGCACCGGTTCGCCGGCCTTCGGCACGCCGGAATATGTGCATGCCACGCTGGGGGGGGCGCAGATCGCGCGCGCGCTCGGCATCCCCTACCGATCCTCGGCGGTGTGCGCCTCTCCGGCGGCGGATGCGCAGGCGGCCTATGAGACGGGCTTTTCGCTCTGGGCCAGCATCATGGGCCATGCCCATCTGATCAACCATGCGGCCGGCTGGCTGGAGGGCGGGCTCTCGGCCAGCTTCGAGAAGATCATCATCGACGCCGAGATGCTGCGCGCCTGGGCCGCCATGCTGAAGCCGACATCCTTCACCGACGATGATCTGGCGGTGGAGGCCATCCTGGCCACGCCACCGGGCGGGCATTTCTTCGGCAGCGCCCACACGCTGGCGCGCTATGAGAACGCCTTCTGGCGGCCGATGCTGTCGGACTGGTCGAATTTCGAGAATTGGCGCGATGCGGGCGGCAAGGATGCGACGCAGCGCGCCGCCGAGATCTGGACGCGCACCCTGGCCGGCTATGAGGCCCCGCCGCTCGACCCTGGCGTGCGGGAAGCGCTGGACGCGCATGTGGCGAAGCGGCGCGAGGAGCTTGGCGCGTGACGCATTGCCTGGGTGAGGATCGGCTGACCATCGCGCTCGTCGCCCGCGCGGCGACCGGCGACCTGCCCATCACCATCCCCCCCGCCGCATGGGCGCGGATCGCGGCGTCCGAGGTGATTGTCGAACAGCACGCCCAGTCGGGCAGTCCCGTCTATGGGCTCAACACCGGGCTTGGCGGCAATCTCGGCACGCGCATCCCGCGCGAGCAGGTGGAGGCCTTCCAGACCCAGATCATCCGCGGCCGCACCATCGGCGTCGGCGCCGACCTGCCCATCGAGACCTGCCGCGCCGCCATGGTCTGCCGGCTGGCCGAATTGACGCTCGGGCGCACCGGCGTCTCCGCCGCCGCCACGCGGCTGCTGGCCGAGATGGTGGCGCGGGACGTGGTGCCGGTGATGCCGCATTTCGGCTCCATCGGGGCCAGCGATATCGGGCAGCTGGGACATATGGCCTCGGTCATGATCGGGCGCGGCCATGCCTGGTTTGGCGGCGTGCGCATGGCGGGTGGGGCGGCCTTGCAGGCGGCGGGCCTCACGCCGCTGGTGCCGGGCTTCAAGGATGGGCTGGCGCTGGTCGGCCATGGCTGCGTGACCAGCGCTGGCGCGGCCCTGTCCCTGCACGGCATCGGGCGGCTGCTGGCCGCTGAGCGTCGCACCGTGGCGCTGGCCTATGAGGGGTTCGCGGCCAACCCTGCCATCCTCGACCCGCGGCTGGTCGCGGCGCGGCCGGCGCCGGGGCAGGCGGCGGCCGCCGCCGCCCTGCTGGCGATGCTGGCCGGCAGTGCGCTGCTGGCGCCGGGCGCGGCGCGAAGCCTTCAGGATGTGCTGTGCTTCCGCCTGGCCGCGCCCGCGCTCGGCGCCGCCGACTGGGCGCTTGGCACGGCCACCGAGGTGCTGGAGGCGGAGCTGAATGGCAGCACCACCACGCCCGCGGTCATGCTGGAGTCGGGCGAGATCCTGTCCTCGCCCAATTTTCACAATCCGGCGCTGACCCTGGCGCTGGACATGCTGGCCTCCGCGGTCGCGCATTTGGCCTCCACCTCGGCGCTGCGCACCGCCAAGCTGCTGACGGCGCGCTTTTCCGGCCTGCCGGCCTATCTCTCGCCGGTCGGCGGGGGCTCGGCCGGCTATGTCTCGTTGCAGAAGACCGCCGGCGACCTTTTGGCCGAGATCCGCGTCCAGGCGCAGCCCTCGGGCCTGGACCCGCTGGCTGTCTCCGATACGGTCGAGGATGTGGCGCCCCTGTCCCAGCACGCGGTCCGCCGGCTGGACCGGCAGCGCACGCCGTTCCGCTACCTGGTCGCCATGGAAGCGCTGGTCGCCGCGCAGGCGGTGGACCTTCGCGGCCTGTCGCCGCTCGGCGTCGGCACCCAGCCCCTGCACGCCGCCATCCGCGAAGCGGTCCCGCCGCTGGCCGAGGATCGGGAGAGCGGCCTGGACGTGGAGGCCGTGGCCCGTGTGATCGACCGCCTTGGCTGACTTGCCGCTTGCCGAGGCGCAAAGCATGGTCTTCGATACCAGCCTGGGACAAGATGACGGCCCGCCAGAAAGGGACCCCGCGCATGAGCATTGAAATCCGCCGCCGCCATCTGCTGGCCGGCACCGCTTCCATCCCCGCCCTGACGGCCCCCGCCTTCCGGGCCGAAGCGCAATCGGCCCCGCGCGCCAATATCGCGGTGCGCGTGGAGCGCGACCCGGAGGTGATCGACCCTGGCTTCCGCACCGGCCCGCATGACGGGAACATCATCCGCTCGGTCTATCAGCGCCTGGCCAAGCACAAGGCCAATTCCGGCGACCTTGAGCTGGATGCCGCGGCCGAGCTGACCCAGACCTCGCCGACGCTGATCGATTTCCGCCTTAAGCCCGGCCAGATGTTCACCGACGGCTTCGGCGAAATGACCGCCGAGGATGTGAAATTTTCCTTCGAGCGCATTGGCCTGCCGCCCGCCGCCGGTGGCCGCCCCTCCGCCTATCGCGCCGACTGGGCGGGGCTGGAGCGGGTGGAAGTCACCGGCCAGTATACCGGCCGCATCGTGCTGTCCCGCCCCAATGCCGGGCTGATGGCGATCGCGATTGGCGATGTCTCGGGCTGCATCGCCAGCAAGCGCGCCATCGAGGCGCGTGGCGTGGAGCACAATACCCGCCCGGTCGGCTCCGGCCCCTACAGCGTCGCCTCGCTGGAGCGCCAGCGCGGCGCCGTGCTGCGCGCCAATCCCACCTATGCGGGGCCGCGGCCGGCCTTCCAGGAAGTGGCGGTGCGCTTCATCCCCGACCATCGCGCGACCGAGCTGGCGCTGCGGGCGGGCGAGCTGGATTTCGCCATCCTGCCGCCCACCAATGCCGAGCCGCTGCGCAGCGTGGCCGGCCTGACGGTCAGCGAGCAGCCGGGCCTCCAGTATATCTGGATGGGCATGAACATGGAAAAGGCGCCGCTGAACGATCTGCGCGTGCGCCAGGCGATCCGCCTTGGCCTCGACGTCGATCAGATGCTGATCGCCGGCTACAATGGCAAGGCGCCGCGGCTGAACGCGCTGATCCCCGCGCCGATCCTGGGCAACTGGCCGGAGGCGCCGGTCTATCGCCGCAACGTCGCCGAGGCGCGGCGCCTGCTGGCCGATGCCGGCCAGCGCAACCCGCGCATCAAGCTGCTGGTACTGAACCAGCCGGCCTTCCAGAACATGGCGCTGGTGGCGCGCGCGCTGCTGCAGGAAATCGGCGTGACGGTGGAAGTCGATGCGCGCGACGGTGGCGGCTTCTGGTCCGCCGGGCGCGGCGATGCCGGCCGCGACATCGACATGTACATGACGGTGTTCAACGGCAAGCTCGACCCGAACTTCCTGATGCAATGGTTCGTCAGCAGCCAGATCGGCACCTGGAACTGGCAGCGCTTCAACAGCCCCGAATTCGACCGGCTGTTCGAGCAGACCGCCGCCGAGCTGGACCCCGCGCGGCGCCGCGCCATGGTGATCGAGGCGCAGCAGATCATGGATCGGTCCGCCGCCTTCGTGTGGCTGACCAACAATGTCTCCTTCGTCGCGCACCGGTCCTGGCTGCGCCCGGCCTCCGTGCCGGGCTGGCTCGACTGGCAGTATGACAGCTTCGCGGCGGCCTAGGGCATGACCGGCGGGACGGCCAGCTATCTTGCGAGCCGTCTCGCCACCTCGGCGCTGATCATCTTCGGCGCCATGCTGCTGCTGTTCGCGCTGTCGGCGCTGGTGCCGGGCGACCCTGCGGTGACGCTGCTGGGCCCGCAGGCCACGCCGGAATTCGCCCAGGCCTTCATCCGGGAGATGGGGCTGGACCGGCCCCTGCCGGAACGGCTGTTCCTGTTCTTCCGCAACGTACTCACCGGCAATCTCGGCGTCGATGTGCTGTCCGGGCGGCCCGTCTCGGGCATGGTGCTGGCCGCCATTCCCTACACCTTCATCCTGACCTTCGCCGCGATCGGGCTGGCGGTGCTGCTGGGCGTGCCGCTCGGAATCTTCGCGGCCACCCATCGCGGCAGCCTGGCCGACAATCTGCTGGCCTTCATCTCGGTGGCCTTCATCGCCGTGCCGAGCTTTGTCGTCGCCATCATGCTGCTGCTGGTCTTCTCGATCTGGCTTGATTGGCTGCCGGTGCTGGGCGTGGGGCAGGACGATGATCTGTGGGACCAGGCCAAGCGCGCGGTGCTGCCCACCATCGCGCTGGCGCTCGGCTGGATCGGCTTCATCGCGCGGCTGGTGCGCAGTTCCATGCTGGAAGTGATGGGCGAGCCGCATATCCGCACGCTGCGCGCCTATGGCATCAGCGAAAGGCTGGTCACCTACAAATACGCGCTCAAGAACGCCTGCATCCCGACCATCGCGCTGCTGGGCCTGGGGATCGGCCGGCTGCTGGGGGGCGCGGTGCTGGTGGAGATCGTCTTCGCCCGGCCGGGCCTCGGCCGGCTGATCTATGATGCGCTGTCGATCCGCAACTATCCTGTGGTGCAGGGCGCGGTGCTGGTGGTGGTGGTACTGTTCGTGCTGGTGAACCTGCTGGTCGACCTGTCCTATTCCGCGATCGACCCGCGCATGCGGCGCGACACCAGCCGGTGATACCAAACGCACGAAGTTCTGACTTGCGGCCCGAAGGGCCGAGCGCCCGAATGGGCGCCGCGGCGTATGCGTCATGCGAACAGCATGCCTCCGGCATGACGAAGCCAAGGGCCGTGGATGCGGCCCGCGTCACGCCGCAGGCGTGCCTTCGGCACGACGCGCATGAGGGGAACGAAGGTGGAACCTTCGTGCGCTTCGCATGAGAACCCTGTCCGGCATCGGCCGCGTGCTGCGGCGCGTCTGCGGCACCCTGCCCGGCGGCGTCGGCGCGGTGATCGTGGCGCTGGTCATGGTGGCGGCCATCTTCGCCCCCTTCGTCGCCACCCATGATCCCGACCGGCTGGATGTGATGAACCGCTTCGCTGCGCCCTCGGCCGCGCATCTGCTGGGCACGGATCATCTGGGGCGCGACCTGTTTTCCCGCCTGGTGCATGGCGCGAGCGTGGCGATGGCGGTGGCGCTCACCTCGATCCTGGTCGCGCTGACGGCTGGCACGCTGCTCGGCATCCTGGCCGCCTGGCTGCCCACCCAAGGTGAGCGGCTGGTGCTGATCCTGTTCGACGTCATCTCCTCCTTCCCCTCGCTGGTGCTGGCGCTGGCGATCGTCGCCGTATTCGGTCCCTCGACGCTCATGGTGATCATCATCGTCGGCATCACCCTGACCCCGCATTTCGGCCGGGTCGCGCGCGCGCAGGTGCTGGCGCTGAAATCCGCCCCGTTCCTGGAGGCCGAGCGGATCCTCGGCGCCAGCTTCCCGCGCATCGTCTTCCGCCACATCCTGCCCAACATCATGGGGCCGCTGGTGGTGCTGGCCTCGATGGACATCCCTGTGGTGATCACGATCGAGGCCGGGCTTTCCTTCCTCGGCCTTGGCGTGCGGCCGCCCCTGGCCAGCTGGGGCGTGCTGATCCAGGATGGCTATCAATTCCTGTCCGACAGCGCGATCCCGGTGATCGTCGCCTCCGCCGCGCTGGCGCTGGCCACGCTGGGCTTCACCCTGTTCGGCGAGGCGCTGCGCGATGCGGTCGATCCGCGCATCCGGCAGGAGCGCTGAGCCGTGTCCGCCCCCCTGGTCACCATTCGCGGGCTGACGCTGGAAGCGGCGACGGCGCGCGGCACGGCGCGCATCCTGTCCGGCGTCGATCTCGACATCGGGCGCAGGCGCATCCTGGGCATCGTGGGCGAGTCCGGCTCGGGCAAATCCTCGCTGGCCAATTGCCTGCTGCGGCTGCTGCCGGCCAATGTCACGCGCCTGGCCGGCCGGATCGCGTTTGCGGAGACTGACCTGCTGGCGCTGTCCGAGCCCGAAATGGCGGCGCTGCGCGGCACGCGGATCGCGATGATCTTCCAGGATCCGATGACGGCGCTGAACCCGCTTTTCACCATCGGCACGCATCTGGTCGATGTCATCCGCCGCCGCGAACCCGGCCTGGCGCGCGCCACCGCGCTGGCCCGGGCCGAGGCGATGCTGACCCGCGTCGCCATCCCCGACGCGGCACAGCGCCTGGCTTCCTATCCGCACGAACTGTCCGGCGGCATGCGCCAGCGCGCGATGATCGCCATGGCGCTGCTGGCCGGCCCCGAGCTGCTGCTGGCGGATGAGCCGACCACCGCGCTGGATGCGACCGTGGAAGCGCAGATCGTGGCGCTGCTGGAAGCGCTGCGGAGCGAGGTCTCGGGCAGCATCGTCTTCATCTCCCACCATCTCGGCCTGGTGGCGCAGCTCTGCGACGATCTGTGCGTGATGTATGCCGGCACCGTCGTGGAAAGCGGGCCGGTCGCGGCGCTGCTGGCTGATCCGCGCCATCCCTATACCCGCGCCCTGCTGGCCTGCGAGATCGAGGATGGCGATCAGGGCCGCCTTGTCTCCATCCCGGGCGAGGTGCCCGATCCGGTGCATCCCGCGTCCGGCTGCGTCTTCGCGCCGCGCTGCGGCTTCGTGGTGCCGCGCTGCCGGGCGGAAGCGCCCGCCGCCACCGAGATCGCGCCCGGCCGCCGCGCCGCCTGCCATGTCGCGGCGAGCCTGCCATGAGCGCACCGCTGGTGCAGTTCGATCGCGCCAGCGTCGCCTACGGCAGGCTGCGCGCGATGGAGGCGGTGACACTGGCCGTGCCGCGGGGCGCCATTACCGGGCTGGTGGGCGAATCGGGCTCGGGCAAGACCACGCTGTGCCGCGCGCTGCTCGGCCTGGCACCGGTTGCCGACGGGCAGGTGCTGTTCGACGGCGTTGATCTCGCCACGCATCTGGCGGGCGGTGGGCGGCGCTTCCGGCGGCGGGTGCAGATGCTGCTCCAGGATGCGGTGGCCTCGCTCAGCCCGCGCATGACGCTGGGCGCCGCGCTGGAGGAGCCGCTGCGCATCCACGCGCTGCCCCTGACCGAGGGGCGGGCGCGGCTGGCCGAGATCCTGCGCCGGCTGGGCCTGCCCGAGGATATTCGCGGCAAGTTCCCGCACCAGGTCTCGGGCGGCCAGGCGCGCCGGGTTGGCGTGGCGCGCGCTTTGGTGATGCAGCCGGAGCTGATCGTGGCGGATGAGCCGACGGCGGGCCTCGATGTCTCGGTGCAGGGCGATCTGCTGAACCTGCTGCTCGATCTGCGGCAGGAGCTTGGGCTGACCTATCTGATCGTCAGCCACAATCTGAACGTGGTCCGGCGCATCACGGACCGTACGGCCGTCATGTATCTCGGCCAGCTGGTGGAGGAAGCGCCGACGGCCGAGCTGTTCCGCCGCCCCGCGCATCCCTACACGGTGGCGCTGCTCTCCACGAACCCAAGCCTGCATGCCGCGAAGCGCCGCGCGCGCATCCTGTTGCAGGGCGAGATCCCGAGCATGATGGCGCCGCCTTCCGGCTGCCGCTTCCACACGCGCTGCCTGGTGGCGCAGCCGCGCTGCGTCCGGGAAGCGCCGGCCCTGGCCGAAGTGTCGCCCGGCCGCAGCCTGCGCTGCCACTTCCCCTTCGCGCTGGCGCTGCCCGGATGAAGATCACCGCCATCCGCGCGACCCCGGTGAACATCCCGCTGGAGCTGCCCTATCTGTGGAGCTACGGGTCGCTCGCCGGCTTTTCCAAGACCATCGTGCAGGTGGAAACCGACCAGGGGCTGACGGGCCTGGGGGAGGGGCCGTCACCGGCCAATGTCGCCACCATCGAGCGCGCCTTCGCCCCGCGCCTGCTGGGCCGCGATCCCCTCGACATTGCGGGCGCCGAGGCGCTGTGCCTGCCAAGCTGGCGGGGTGTGGGCACCACCGACATCGACCTGGCCGCGATCCGTGCCTTTGGCGCCGTCGAGATGGCGCTGTGGGACATTCGCGGCAAGGCCTGGGGCCAGCCGCTGTACCAGTTGCTCGGCGGCGCGCAGCGCAAGGCCATTCCCTTCACCGACTATTTCGCCTTCCGCCTGGGCGGCGAGGGCACGCCGGAGGCGGTGCGCGACTATTGCCTGGAACTCGGCGCGCGCCATGGCACCACCATGTTCGAGGGCAAGCTTTCCACCCCCGATCCCGCGCCCGCCATCCGCACCGTCGAATTGCTGCGGGATGCGTTGGGGCCGGATGCCATCCTGCGCGTCGACAGCAACAAGGCCTATTCGCTGACCGAGGCGCGGCGCATCGCCCGCGCGCTGGAACCGCTGGATATCCGCGCCTGGGAAGATCCGGTCGCGAGCTTCGAGGAGATGGCGCAACTGCGCCGCCACACCGCCATCCCCTTCTCGGTCCACACGCCCGACATCCGCCGCGCCGTGGCGCTTGGCGTGCCCGACGCCTTCTGCACGGATGTGAATGTGCATGGCGGCATCGGCCGCACGCTGCGCTTCATCGGCGCCTGCGAGGCGATGGGCCTCGATTTCTGGTGCTATTCCGGCGATTCCGGCATCGCCTCGGCTGCCTATCTGCACCTGGCCGCCGCGCATGCGCATATCCGCGAGCCCAGCCAGTCGCTGTTCCGCATGCAGCCGCTGGACGTGATCGAGGAAGGCCCCTTCCGTCCCCGGGGGAACCTGGTGCCGGTGCCGGAAGGGGCCGGGCTTGGCGTGACGCTCTCGGCCGAGAAGCTGGCCCATTGCCACCGCCTGTTCCAGGAACAGGGGCCCTATGACAAGTTCCATGACCCGGATCGGCCGGGCATGTTCCGACGACTGCCGCTGAGGTGACCCATGGATGAGCACGCGGCGATGCCGCCCTTGTATTTCACCTACCTCAACCGCTTCGACGTCGAGGCGCTGAAGATCACCGATGATGAGATCATGGCGGCGGTCGAGGAACAGCTGGCCACGCAAGGCCGGGGCGAGGCGGTGATCGAGCCCCGCATGCATCTGGAGCCCGGCGTGGCGCGCGGCCATTTCAACGTGCTGCGCGGCAGCCTGGGCGGCGAGGTGGACAGTGCGGGCGTGAAGGTGGTGTCCGACTTCTACGACAATTACCTGCACAACCTGCCGAGCGAGCTGGCGCTGCTGCTGCTGTTCGACCGTTTCAAGGGCGTGCCCAAGGCGATCATCGATGCCTCGGCCATCACCGACATGCGCACCGGCGCGGTTACCGCGATCGGGGCCAAGTATCTGGCGCCGAAGGGGGCCAAGGTGCTTGGCCATATCGGCGCGCGCGGCACATCCTACTGGAATGTGCGGCTGATGGACCGGATCTTCGATTTCGACGAGATCCGCGTCCATTCCCGCCGCCCGGAAAGCCGCGATGCCTTCGGTGCCCGGCTGGAACGCGACCTCGGCAAGAAGATCATCGTCACCGAGGATTGGGAACGCTGCATCCGTGGTGCCGACATCGTGGTGGAAGCCTCGCGCCTGACCGAGCCCGAGCCGCTGCTGAAGACCGAATGGATCAAGCAGGGCGCGCTGGTGATGCCCTATGGCACCATGAGCGCCGTGGAGCTGAGCCTGGCCGACATTGCCGACAAGTTCCTGATGGATGATTTCGGCCAGGCTCGCGCCGGGCGCTTCGGCGCGCTGAAGCCGCTGTTCGATGCCGGCAAGCTGCATCCCGGCCGCTACCATGCCGAGATCGGCCAGGTGGTCGCCGGCCTCAAGCCCGGGCGGGAACGGGATGATGAAACGATCCTGTTCTGGCATCGCGGCCTGTCCCTGTCCGACATTGCGCTCGGCCACGCCATGCTGGTGAAGGGCGAGAAGCTCGGCATCGGCCAAAGGCTGCGCTTCGCGTGAACTTCGTCGCCAATGCCCGGATGTATGCGGTGGCGCCGGCGGCCGAGGCCGCCTGGCGCGCGCTGATCGCCGCCGTGGCGGCCGAGGCGGCGGTGGCGCTGGACTATCTGCCCTATCCGGCGCCGCAGCCGCTTGAGGTTCTGTGGCGCCGGCCGGATCTGGGCTGCGTGCAGATGTGCGGCTACCCGATCGCGCTCGGCATCGCCGATGTGGTGCCGCTGGCGGCGCCCATTCCGGCGCTGCCCTGGGCCGAAGGGAGGGCGGTCTATCGGTCGGACCTGATCGTGCGGGCGGACAGCCCGTTCCGCACGCTGGAGGACAGCTTCGGCCACCGGGTTGGCTGGACGGTCTCGCATTCCCATTCGGGCTTCAACGCGCTGCGGCACCATCTGCTGCCGCATTGGCGCGCGCGGGGCGGGCCGCTTTACGCCCAGTCGATCGGCGATCTGGTGACGGCGCGGCGCATCCTGGATTCGGTGCGCGATGGCAGCATCGATATCGGCCCGCTGGATGGCTTCTGGCACGCGCTGATCGCGCGCTATCAGCCCGATCTGACGGCGGGGGTGCGGGTGCTGGCCTCGACCGAGGTGGCGCCGATGCCGGCCTTCGTGGCCGCGCCCGGCCTGCCGGCCGATGCGGTGGCGCGGCTGCGCGCCGCCTTCGCCGCCGCCGCAACCAGGCCCTGGTTCCAGGAACATGCCGAGGCCTTGCTGATCGCGGGCTTCGCGCCGGTGGACCATGGCAGCTTCGCCACCACCCTGGCCTGGGACCGCGCGGCGGTGGCGGCGGGCTACGCCATCCCGGTCTGATACCAACGGTCACTTTCAGTGACTCGTTGGTATCCTTTTGCGTGCCTCATGCGCCGGCGCGCCATCCGGCGCTTGGCTTGCGCGCCACTCGGCGCGGCGCCCATTCGGGCGCTCGCCCGCCTTTGGCGGGCGCAGGTCAATCAATTCGGCCGTTGGTATGATCGGCGCCCGGCCGCGGCACGCGGCCCAGCGGATGAACCGGCTGGTCGTGCCGGCGCAGCAGGAAGCGCCGGAACAGATCGCCATACCCATCATAGACCAGGCCGCCATTGGCCGAGAGAAGCTCCTCCCGATGGCGGCGATACAGGGCGGGCAGGCGGTACCAGGGCGTGCCCGGCCAGCGATGATGCGCGGCGTGCAGGTTGTTGTTCAGGAACAGGAAGCCGAACAGGCGGGAATTCTCCACCACCGCGGTGCGCCGTGCCGTGACTTCATGGGCGCGATGCTCGGCGAAGGAACGGATCAGCGCCACCGCCGTGCCGCCCCAGGCGAAGCTGACCAGATACTGCCAGACAGGCATGCCCGCGAGACCGATGGCAAAGCCCAGCAGCAGCGCCACCCACAGCGCGTGCCAGGCCCAGATGCGCCAGGCTTCGGTGTTGCCCGCCCGCAGCAGCAGCGCCTCGGCGCGCCCGAACGCCCACAGCACCCAGAAGGGCCCGATCAGCAGCCGGCCCGCCAGGGTGCCCTGCGCACCAACCAGCGCGCGCCCGATCGGCGTGAGGTCGCGCCAGCCTTCGGCGGTCCAGTACCGGCTTTCCGGATCATCCAGCGGGTCGGTCAGCCGTTCATCGCGGTGATGCGCCAGATGGCTTTGCCGGTAGCGGTCGTAAGGCAGCCACAGCCAGATGGGGGGTGTGCCCAGCGCCGCGTTCAGGCGGCGGCTGCGGGTCGGGTGCCCATGGATCAGCTCATGCTGGACCGAGCCCCACAGCGCGCTGGTCAGCACCGCCGCAACCAGCCAGACCGGCAGCGCGATGGCATCATGGAACCAGACCAGCGCGATCCAGGCGGCATAGACGCCGAGCACCAGGAGCAGCGTCGGCCATTCGACCATGCCCCGCCCTTCGCCGACCTGTGCGCCCGCTGCCATCATGGCCCGATATGCCGCAATCCGATGGCAGCGGAAAGGCGGTGCCTTGCCGGTGACAGGGCGGCTGGCCTTGCCTAAATCAGGGGGATGAGGCGCCAGATGGGCCGCAGGAAGCCGTGATGACCGACGAGATCGTCCTTTCCGAACTTCCCGACGATGAGCTGGTGACGCAGATGCACCAGGATCTCTATGACGGGCTGCGGCCGGAGATCGAGGAGGGCGTGCACATCCTGCTCGGGCGCGGCTGGACGCCCTATGATGTGCTGACCCGCGCGCTGGTCGAGGGGATGCGGATCGTCGGCGTCGATTTCCGCGACGGCATCCTGTTCGTCCCCGAAGTGCTGATGGCGGCCAATGCCATGAAGACCGGCATGGCCATCCTGCGCCCGCTGCTGGCCGAAACCGGCGCGCCCAAGCTCGGCAAGATGGTGATCGGCACGGTCAAGGGCGACATCCACGATATCGGCAAGAACCTGGTCGCCATGATGATGGAAGGGGCGGGGCTGGAGGTGGTGGACCTTGGCATCAACACCTCGGTCGAGACCTTCCTGGACGCCATCGAGAATCACCGGCCCGACATCCTGGGCATGTCGGCGCTGCTGACCACCACCATGCCCTACATGAAGACGGTGATCGAGGCGCTGAAGGCCAAGGGCATCCGCCATGAGCTGATCGTGCTGGTCGGCGGCGCCCCGGTGAATGAAAGCTTCGCCGAGGCGATCGGCGCCGACGCCTATTGCCGCGACGCCTCGGTGGCGGTGGAGACGGCGCGGCGCCTGCTCACCCAGGGCACGCCGCCCCGCCGCGCCGCGTGACGCCGCCGCGCACCCTGCTCATCGCCTGCGGCGCCCTGGCGCGCGAGGTGAAGGCGGTGCTGGCGGCGAATCGCTTGGACCAGATCGAGATCACCTGCCTGCCTGCCATCCTGCACAATCGCCCGGACCGCATCCCGGCCGCCGTGCATGCGCGCATCCTGGCCGCGCGGGCAACCCATGACCGCATCCTGGTGCTGTATGGCGATTGCGGCACCGGCGGCGCGCTGGATGCGATGCTGGCCGAGGAAGGGGTGGCGCGCATCGAGGGGCCCCATTGCTACGCCTTCTACGCGGGCGAAGCCGATTTCGCCGCGCTGATGGCGGAGGAGATCGGGTCCTTCTTCCTGACCGACTATCTGGCGCGGCATTTCGACCGGCTGGTCTGGCGGGGCCTCGGCCTGGATCGCCATCCGGAGCTGCGTCCGATGATCTTTGGGCATTATCGGCGGCTGGTGCATCTGGTGCAGCAGCCCGACACCGCCGTGACCGCGAAGGCCGAAGCGGCGGCGGCGCGACTGGGCCTGCCCCTGGTCGTGCGCCAGACGGGCGTGGGCGGCCTGACCGGCTTCCTGGCGGCCTGACCATGGCGGATCTGCTGCTGATCGCCTGGCGCGACATTCCAGCCCAGCTTCTGGCACGCGAGGGCCGCCGCAGCGCCCGGCGCGAATTGTCGCCCCGCTTTGCCGAAGCGATCGACCGCGCCGCCATGCGCGCCGGCGCGCGGGACGAGGCCGCCTACCTGGCCGGCTGGACGCGCAAGCCGCTCGGCCCCTGCGCGCCCGAGCTGGAAGCTGCGGTGGAAGCCGCCGTCGACCGGATCGAGGCCGAGTATGATGCGGCCAGGCTGGCCCGCCTGGTTCAGTCCGGCGGCGTCGCATGACCGAGCATGCCATCCTGTTCGCCCCCTCCGGCCGGCGGGGGCGCTTTCCGGCCGGCACCAACCTGTTGCAGGCCGCCCGCGCGCTCGGCGTCGACCTGGACAGCGTGTGTGGCGGGCGCGGCATCTGCGGCCGCTGCCAGATCCTGCCGCAGCCGGCCGCGACCGGCCCGGCCGAGCCCCTCTCGCCGCCCAACGCGGCCGAGGCGCGGCTGGAAGCGCGGGGCAAGCTGGTGCCCGGGCGGCGGCTGGGCTGCCAGGCGGCGCTGCGGGGCGATGTGGTGGTGGATGTGCCACCCGAGCATCAGGTGCATCGGCAAATCATCGCCAAGCAGGCCGATTCGCGCCCGGTCGTGCTCGACCCGGTGGTCACCCTGCACCATGTGCTGGTCGCCCGACCCGACATGCATGATCCGCGCAGCGATGCGCGGCGGCTGGAGGAAGCGCTGGCCGCCGAATGGGGTCTTGGCGCGCTGACCCTGCCCTTGCCGGTGCTGGCGGGGCTGCAACGGGCGCTGCGCCAGGGCGACTGGGCGGTGACGGTCGCGCTGCGCCACCGCCGCGATGTGGTGGCGGTCTTCCCGGGCTTCGTGGCGCAGGTGGCCGGCGTCGCGGTGGATCTCGGCTCCACGACCATCGCCGCGCATCTGTGCGACCTGGCGACCGGCGAGGTGCTGGCCTCCGCCGGCGTGATGAACCCGCAGATCCGCTTCGGCGAGGATCTGATGAGCCGCGTCTCCTACGCCATGATGAACGAAGGCGGCGCGGCGGCGCTGACCGCGGCGGCGCGCGGCGCGCTGGCCGGGCTGATCGCCGACCTTGCCGCGCAATCCGGCATCGAGCCCGCGCGGATCGCCGAGGTCACGCTGGCCGGCAACCCGGTGATGCACCATCTGCTGCTGGGGATCGACCCGGTCGAACTGGGCGCCGCCCCCTTCGCGCTGGCCGCCGATGCGGCGCTGGATGTCCCGGCGCGGGAGCTTGGCCTTGCCATCGCGCCCGGCGCCTTCGTGCATGTGCTGCCCTGCATCGCCGGCCATGTGGGCGCCGATGCTGCCGCGATGGTGCTGTCCGAGGCGCCGCACCTGGCCGATGAACTCACCCTGCTGGTGGATGTCGGCACCAATGCGGAGATCGTGCTGGGCGACCGGCATCGGCTGCTGGCCTGTTCCTCGCCAACCGGCCCCGCCTTCGAGGGCGCGCAGATCACCGCCGGCCAGCGCGCGGCACCGGGCGCGATCGAGCGGGTGCGGATCGACCCCGTGACGCTGGAGCCGCGCTTCAAGGTGATCGGCTGCGACGCCTGGTCGGATGAGCCGGGCTTCGGCACCCAGCCCGTCACGGGCATTTGCGGATCGGGCATCATCGAGGTGGTGGCGCAGATGCGGCTCGCCGCCATCATCCGCCGCGATGGCAGCCTGGATGGCGCGCTGGCTGCGCGCAGCTGGCGCGTGCGCGAGGAGTATCGCAGCTTCACCTACCTGATCCAGGAGGAAGGGCCGCGCATCGCCATCACCCAGCATGATGTGCGCGCCATCCAGCTGGCCAAGGCGGCGCTGCATGCGGGGGCGAAGCTGCTGATGACGCGCCTCGGCGTGGCGACGGTGCCGCGCATCCGGCTCGCCGGCGCCTTTGGCGCGCATATCGACCCGCTGCACGCGCTGGTGCTGGGCCTGGTGCCCGACTGCGCGCCGGGGGCGATCCTGTCGGTCGGCAATGCCGCCGGGCATGGGGCGCGCATCGCCCTGCTCAATGCCGGCGCGCGGCGGGAATTGCAGGCGCTGGTGCGGCGGATCGAGAAGATCGAGACGGCGATCGAGCCGGACTTCCAGACGGAATTCGTGGCCGCCATGGGCATCCCCCACGCCACCGACGCCTATCCGAGGCTGGCGGGCCATGTGGTGCTGCCGGCCGATGCGCCGGTCGCGCGCAGCCGCCGTCGCGCCGCCACGCCGGGCAGCTGACCAGCTTTCGGTCGGGGCGGGCGGCGCCTCGTCTGCCTCCGACCCATGGCCATCCGTGTTGCTGCTGGTCAGCGCGACGGCGTGGCGGGCCATGTCCGGCTTCATCTGCGCGGATTCTCGACGGCGCCCTTCCAAGAGTCACCATTCCACAGAAGAAAATTCTTTCGCTTGCGCTCAAAGACGCTACATGTAGAAGAATATCGCATGAACACGCCAATTCCCCGAGCCTCCCGGCGCGCCCTGCTTGGTCTCGCCGCCCTTCCCCTGCTGCATGGCTTGGCCCGTGCCGACGCGACCTGGCCTGACCGGCCGGTGCGGATCATCATCCCGGTCGCGCCGGGCGGCAGCCTGGACATCCTCGGCCGCAGCTTCGCCCGCCACCTGACCGGCTTCCTCGGCCAGCCGGTGGTGGCCGAGAACCATCCTGGCGCCGGCAGCAACATCGCCTTCGAGCTGGTCGCCCGGGCCCGGCCGGATGGCCATACGCTGCTGGTGGCCAGCGACCCGCTGGCGATCAACCCGGCGCTCTACGCCCGCGTGGGCTACGATCCGGCGAAGGACTTCGCCGGCGTGGCGGAGCTGGTGCGCGCGCCGCAGGTGCTGGTGGTGCGCAACGGGCTGGCGGCCAGCGATGTGGCGGGCTTCCTGCGCCTGGCCGGGCAGGCCGAGGGGGCGATGACCCTGGCATCCCAAGGGAATGGCTCGATCGGCCATCTGGCGGGCGCGCTGCTGACCCAGCGAACCGGGATCAGCTTCACCCATGTGCCCTATCGCGGCGGCGGGCCGGCCGTGATCGACCTGGTCGCCGGCCATATCGACGCGCTGCTGGTCACCCTGCCAGCCGCCATCGAGCATATCCGCGCCGGCCGCATCCGCGCCCTGGCCGTGACCAGCGCCACCCGCAGCCCGGCGCTGCCCCAGGTACCGACCCTGGCCGAGACGGCACTGCCCGGCTTCGAGGTGGTGACCTGGCAGGGCATCGTGGCCCCGGCCGGCACGCCGGCGCCGATCCTGGCGCGCCTGCATGAGGGCCTGGCCACGGCGCTGGAGCGGCCAGAGGTGCGCGCCGACCTTACCCGCCAGGGCTTCACCGTGACCGGCACAAGCCCCGCGGCCTTCACCGACCTGATCCGTGCGGAAGCAGCGCGTTGGCCCGGCATCGTGCGCCTGGCCAACGCCCGGGTGGAGTAGATCAGGCGGCGACCAGGCTGTCCGGCACCGCCTGCCCGACCTCACGCAGATAGCGCGCGGCGCCCGGGTGGAAGGGCAGGAAGCTGTTCTTGGTCCAGTTCGCCGCCACCGTCTCCGACGCGGCGGCGACGGCGGCGCGCAGCTGCGCATTCTGGCCGAGCACCGACTTGGTGATCTCATAGGCGAGATCCTCGGGCAGGCTGCGGTGGCTGATGGCGAAATTGTACATGCCCACGATGCGCAGCGGCGCCTGCTGCGTGCGATAGGTGCCGACCGGCAGCGAACCTGCCGCCAGTTCGGGGAAGGCGGTGGTCAGCCTGGTGGCTTCCTCGGCCGTGAAGTCCAGGAAGTTGACCTGCTGCTGCACTTCCAGTTCCGAGAAGGCCGGCACCGGCACGCCCGAGGCGAACAGGAAGGCGTCCAGCAGCCCGTCCTGCACCTGGCCGATCAGGTCCGACGCCGAGCCATAGCGCACCGCCGAGGGGCGGATGCCGAGCGTTGTCAGGATCTGCGGGTAATAGGTGCCCGGCGTGCCGCCGCGCGGGCCGACGCCCACCGACTTGCCGGCCAGCCTGGCATGGCCGGTGATGCCAGACCGGCGCAGCACGATGCCGTGGAAGGGCGTGTCATACATGGGGAACAGCGCGCGAATATCGCGGAAGCGGTTGCCCTGGGTCCACTCGCCCTGGCCGTTCCAGGCCTGGAGTGCCACGCCCATGGTGACCATGCCGAGCTCGATCTCGCGGCGCTGCACCAGCACGATGTTCTGGTTCGGGCCCTGGGTGGCGCGATAGCTGATCTGCACGCCAGTGGCCGCCGCTGCCATCTGGCCCCAGGCGGGCCCGTAGATGGCGTAGGTGCCGCCCGGCGCCGCCGTGCCCATGTTCAGGGCGCGCGGCCAAGCCGCGTTACGGGGCTGGGCGCTGGCAATGCTCGGCGCGGCAAGGAGCGCGGCGGTGGAGCCAAGCAGAGTCCGTCGAAGCATGGTTGATCCTCCCTATTTCTTGAGCTTGTGCCTTATCGCCCGGTGGCGGCTTTGCGTCCAGCTTGGTGCCCTTGCGGCGACTCCACGCCCCCCGACATGAGGGAGCGATGCTGCACCTGATCAAGCTCTCCGTTGGCGTGCGCGACCTGGCGCATCTGGCCACCATCCAGGCGCATCGCGCCGTGGCCGAGCCGCCCTTGCGCCACCAGACGCGCATGCAGCCCAAGCGACGGGACCAGCTGCTGGCGGGCGGGTCGATCTATTGGGTGATCGCCGGGCATGTCCGCGCGCGGCAGCGGCTGCTCGATATCATCGAGGATGCCTGGGACGATGGCACGCCCTGCGCCGGGCTGGTGCTGGACCCCAGGCTGGTGCCGGTGGCGGCGCGGCCGATGAAGCCCTTCCAGGGCTGGCGCTACCTGGACCCAGCCGCCGCGCCGGCCGACCTGGGCGAAGCGGGCGCAGGCAAGGGGCTGGATGCGCTGCCCGAGGCGCTGCGGCGCGAGCTGGCGGCGCTTTGCCTGATCTGACGGCGTCGCCTCAGCGCCTGTGGAGCAATCGAAACTGCGAAAGAATGCCCGCTGACATCGTTGGGTCTCCGCCGACAGACTCGGGTCTGGCCGACATTCTTTCGCAAGCCATCAGTCGGCGAACTGGCCGCCGGCCAGGATCAGCGGCCGCCAGCGCGCGATCTCGCCCATCCAATAGGCACGCGCTGCCTCCGGCGAGGCCTGGTCGGCGGCGGTCGGGGCGCTGCCAAGGTCGGCCAGCCGGCGGCCCACCGTCTCGTCGCGCAGCGCGGCCAGCAGGGCGCGGTTCAGCCGCTCCACCAGCGCGGCGGGCGTGGCGGCGGGGGCGAACAGCATGTTCCAGCCGGACATCCGCATGGCGGGCAGGCCGGCTTCCGTCGTGGTCGGCAGGTCGGCCAGGGAAGCCACGCGCGAGGGCGTGGTCACCGCGAAGGCACGGATGCTGCCGGCCCGGATCTGCTCGGCGGTATTGGTGGATTGGTCGCAGCCCACATCCAGCGTGCCCGACACCAGGTCGTTCAGCACCAGCGCGCTGCCGCGATAGGGCACCTGCGTCATGCTCGTGCCCAGCGCCGACATCAGCAGCATGCCGCACAGATGGCTGGTCGAGCCGATCCCGGCATTGCCGAGATTGAGCCGATCCCCCTCACGCCGGGCCAGCGCCACGAACTCGGCCAGGCTGGTCACCGGCAGGGTGCGGCGGGTGACGATGGTCATCGGCACTTCGTTGATCAGCCCGATCGGCTGCATGGAGCCGATCGGGTCGAAGCTCAGGCGGCGGAACAGTGTGGGCACCGTGGCCTGCCCGACGCCGCCCAGCATGATCGTGTACCCATCCGGCCGCGCCTGGGCGAAGCGGGCATGGCCGATCGTGCCGCCGGCGCCGGCCACATTCTCCACCACTACCGGCTGGCCGAGGTCGGCCCCCATGGCGCCGGCGATCAGCCGGCCGACAATGTCGCTCGGCCCGCCGGGGGCGAAGCCGATGATCATGGTGACGGGGCGGGTGGGATAGGTGGGCTGTGCCAGGGCCGCGGCGGAACTTGTCGCGGCGGCCAGGATCAGGAGCAGCTTTTGGGCGAAGCGCAGCATGGCGGGGCGGGTCCTGGAGCAAGGTGACCCGCCGGGACGAGCAAGAACCGCGCCAGAGGCGTGGCGCAATCGCCACGCCGCCGCGGCGCCCTCGGCTCAGTCGGCGTACTGGCCCGCCGCCTGGATCAGCGGCCGCCACTTCTGGATGTCGGCCTGCCAGAAGGTGCGATGATATTCCGGGGTCGCCCGCGCGGCCGCGACGGGCGTGGTGCCCAGATCCGCGAAGCGACGCACCACATTCTGGTCGGCCAGGGCCGCGAGCAGCGCGCGGTTCAGCCGCTCCACGATCGGGCGCGGGGTGGCGCGCGGCGCGTAAAGCCCGTGCCAGACGCTGACTTCGAAGCCCGGCAGCCCGCCCTGGGCGGAGGTCGGCACGTCGGGCAGCGCGGCCAGGCGCTCGGGCGTGGTGACCGAGAAGGCGCGGATGGTGCCGCCGCGGATCTGCTCGGTGGTGTTGGTGGTCTGGTCGCACATCAGGTCCACCGTGCCGGCGACCAGGTCGTTCATCGCGGGGCCGGTGCCGCGATAGGGCACGGTGGTCATCGGCGTATCCAGCGCCTTCATCAGCAGCAGGCCGCACAGATGGCTGGCCGCGCCGATGCCGGCATTGGCGTAGTTCAGCTTGTCACGTTCCCGCCGGACCAGCGCGATCAGTTCCTGCATGTTGGTGGCGGCCAGGTTGCGGCGGCCGACCAGGGTCATCGGCACTTCAGTCACCAGGCCCACCGTCTCGAAGCCGTTCAGCGCGTCATAGGGCACGCGGCGATAGAGCGTCGGGATCGTGCTCATGCCGATATGGTGCAGCAGCACGGTGTAGCCATCGGGCCGCGCATTGGCCACGCGCTGCGCGCCGAGCGTGCCGCCGGCGCCGCCGACATTCTCCACCACCACCGGCTGGCCGAGTTCATTGCCCATGGATTGCGCCATCAGGCGCGCCACCGTGTCGGTCGGCCCGCCGGCGGCGAAGGGGACGATCATGGTGATCGGGCGGCTGGGGTAGGGGGCCTGCGCCAGGGCGGGGGCCGCGGCAAGGCTCAGCGCCGCGGCGGCGCCCAGCAGGCCGCGCTTGGTGAGGGTGAACATCGGGCTTCTCCTTCCTGTTGTTTCTTGCGTGACCTCCATGCGGAGGTCGGGTGTTCAATCCGGGCCGCTTTGCCCGCCGTCACGCATCCATCTTCAGGGCGGCGATGAAGGCGCTCTGTGGGATTTCCACCTTGCCGAACTGCCGCATGCGCTTCTTGCCTTCCTTCTGCTTGTCCAGAAGCTTGCGCTTGCGGCTGATGTCGCCGCCATAGCACTTGGCCGTCACGTCCTTCGACATGGCGCTGATCGTCTCCCGCGCGATCACGCGGCCGCCGATCGCCGCCTGGATCGGGATCTTGAAGAGCTGGCGCGGGATCAGCTCCTTCAGCTTTTCGCAGATCTGCCGGCCGCGGCGATCCGCCTGGCTGCGATGTGCCATGAAGGACAGCGCATCGACCGGCTCGGCATTCACCAGGATCGAGATCTTCACCAGGTCCCCGGCCTCATAGCCATCGACCGCATAGTCGAAGCTGGCATAGCCGCGGGAGATGGATTTAAGCCGGTCGTAGAAGTCGAACACCACCTCGTTCAGCGGCAGCCGGTACACCGCCATGGCGCGGGTGCCGACATAGGTCAGTTCAACCTGCTGGCCGCGGCGCTCATTGCACAGCGTCAGCACCGGGCCGAGGTAATCGTCGGGCACCATGATAGTGGCCTTGATCCAGGGCTCCTCGATCTGGTCGATCACGCTGGGGTCGGGCATGTCGGCCGGGTTGTGCAGCTCCTCCAGCACGCCATTGGTGCGGCGGATCTTGTAGACCACCGAGGGCGCCGTCGCGATCAGGTCCAGGTCGAACTCGCGCGACAGGCGCTCCTGCACGATCTCCAGGTGCAGCAGGCCGAGGAAGCCGCAGCGATAGCCCATGCCGAGTGCGGCGCTGTGCTCGGCCTCGAAATGGAAGCTGCTGTCGTTCAGGCGAAGCTTGCCCACGCTTTCGCGCAGCTTCTCGAAATCATCGGCATCGACGGGATAGAGACCGCACCACACGACAGGCACGCTCGGCTTGAAGCCGGGCAGCGCTTCGGCGGCGGGGTTGCGATCCTCGGTCAGCGTGTCGCCGACATTGGTGTCGGCCACGGTCTTGATGGCGGCCGTCACATAGCCCATTTCGCCGGGTGACAGGTAATCCACCGGCACCATCTTCGGCGTGAACACGCCCACCTGCTCAACCGTATGGGTCGAGCCGTTGGACATCATGCGGATCTTCTGGCCCTTGCGCAGCACGCCATCCTTGACGCGAACCAGCACCACCACGCCGAGATAGGCGTCGTACCAGCTATCCACCAGCAGCGCCTTCAGCTGGCTGTCCGGATTGCCCTTGGGCGCGGGCAGCCGGGTGACGATGGCTTCCAGCACGCCCTCGATGTTGAGCGCGGTCTTGGCCGAGATCAGCACGGCGTCCGAGGCATCGAGGCCGATCACATCCTCGATCTGCTGCTTCACCCGGTCCGGCTCGGCCGCCGGCAGGTCGATCTTGTTGAGCACCGGCACGATCTCATGGTTGGCGTCCAGCGCCTGGTAGACATTGGCCAGCGTCTGCGCCTCAACCCCCTGGGACGCATCGACCACCAGCAGCGAGCCCTCGCAGGCGGCCAGGCTGCGGCTGACCTCATAGGCGAAGTCCACATGCCCCGGCGTGTCCATCAGGTTGAGCGTGTAGACCAGCCCATCCTGCGCCTTGTAGGCGAGGCGGACGGTCTGCGCCTTGATGGTGATGCCGCGTTCCCGCTCCAGCTCCATATTGTCGAGCAGCTGTTCCTTCATGTCGCGCAGCGCGACCGTGCCGGTGGTCTGGATCAGCCGGTCGGCAAGCGTCGACTTCCCATGGTCGATATGGGCGATGATGGAGAAGTTGCGGATGCGGTCGAGGGGGACGTCGGTCATCGGTCAGCCTGCGCGTTTGCGCAGGACATAGGGGCGAAAGGCCGGTCTGGGAAGCGTTTCGCCGGAAACAGCTTCCCTGGCCCGCCGCCTATTCGGGCTGCAGCCCGGTGGCCGCCACCAGCGCGCGCCAGGTGGTGCGCTGGGCGCGCATCAGCGAAGCGAACTCGGCGGGCGTGGAGGGGAAGGGCGCGTTGCCATTGGCGGCCAGGCGCTGCACCAGCGTCGGGTTCTTCAGCCCGTCATTGATCACCGCGTTCATGCGGGCCACGATCGGCGCCGGGATGCCGGCCGGGCCCATCACCGCCGAGAAGCTCGGCAGGTCGTAGTCTGCGACACCCTGTTCCTGCACGGTCGGGAATTCCGGCGCCAGCGGCCAGCGGTCCGGGCTGGTGACGGCCAGCGCCCGCACCTGGCCCGCGCGGACCGAGCCGATCACGCCCGAATAGCTGTCGAACACCAGCTGGATATTGCCTGCGATCAGGTCGGCGAGCGCCGGCGCTGCCCCACGATAAGGCACATGGGTGAATTCGACGCCGGTGCGCTGCATGAACAGCACGCCCAGCATGTGGTTGGCGCCACCCGCCCCGGCCGAGCCGAAGTTCAGCCGCCCGGGATTGGCGCGGGCATAGGCGATCAGCTCCTGGATATTGTTGATCGGCAGCCGCGGATTGACGCAGACCATGGCGACGCCGGTTGCGAAGGTGGCGATGGCGGTGAAGTCATCCACCCCCTCATAGCCGGGCGTCTTGAACAGCAGCGGCGCGCCCAGATGGCTGGACGGGCTGGCCATCATGATCGTGTAGCCATCGGGCGCCGACTGCGCGACATGCGCGGTGCCGATGGTGCCGCCGGCGCCGGCGCGATTGTCCACCACGACGGGCACGCCAAGCCCCTGGCTCAGCACGTCAGCCTGCAGGCGACCGGCAATGTCGCTGGCGCCGCCGGGGGGGTAGGGCACGACCAGGCGGATCTGCCGGGCCGGCCAGGCTGGCTGCCCCAGGGCGGGGGTCGCAAGAAGGGCGGGCGCGGCGGCCAGAAGGTGACGGCGGGTCAGCATGGAACCTCTCCCCGAGGATGAACCGGGGCAGCTTGGCAAGTTCCGTGCCCTGAAGGGAAGGGGCCTTGGCCTACTTCCGTTCGCCGCGACCGGCGATGGGGGTGCCCTGCGGGGCCGCGGTCCCCTGCGGCGCCGCGGGCGCGGGGCCGGCGGCGCGGGCCAGCCGCACCCGGTCGCCACGGGTGATCACCACGCGGTCGCCCACCTGCAGCCCATCCTCATTGGTCTGGACGATCGCCACGTCGCCGCGGCCATCCTCGCGCACGATGAATTCGATGGCCTGGCCGCCAGTCAAGCCGCGCTCGGCCGCGCCGCCCGCCAACCCGCCGATCAGCGCGCCGCCGAGCGCGCCCAGGATGTTCGACCTTGTGTCACCGCCGATGAAGCTGCCGGCGATGCCGCCGGCCACCGCGCCGCCCACGGTGCCGACGCCGCCCGAGCCCTGCACCTGAACCGGGCGGGAGCCCACGATCGTGCCGTAGGAGACATAGGCCTGTCCGCCGAGCGCGGCCGAGGGGACGGTGCTGCCGGTGCTGCGCGGGGCGCAGGCCGGGATCAGCGCCAGCAGGGCCAGGGCGGCAAGGGCAGGACGAAGCGAGCGGAGGGCAAACATCGCAAGCAGCCTTCTCGTGGGGCGGCCGACGCCGCCGCGTTTTGGATCTGGGGCGGACCTGCCACGCCAACAAGGCCGCCTTATGGCAAGCGTGCCACAGCCCGGTCCTTGCCACTGGCTTGCCAGCCGGGCTAAAGGCTTACGGGGCCTGGTTTCAACGATGCGTGAGGCGTGGCCGCAACAATTCAGCGCGCAGCAATCCGCGCCGGATCATGGAGGTGGGTGCATGGCGGATAATCGTCGCGGGACACCAGCCTTCCTGCTGGCCGGTTGCCTTGCCCTCGGCCTTCTGTCCGGCTGCGCAAAGTCCCCCGAACAGCCCATCGTCGCGGCGCCGGCGCCGGATTGGCAGCGCCCCGATTCCTACGATGCGCCCGGCCCGGCCCATGATCCCTGGGGGCCCTGGATCGCCCAGGCCAGCCGCCGCTTCGACGTGCCCGAGCGTTGGATCCGCGAGGTGATGCGCCAGGAATCCGGCGGGCGCCCGGGCGTGACCTCCCGCGCTGGTGCCATGGGGCTGATGCAGGTGATGCCCGGGACCTATCGCGAATTGCAGGCGCGCCATGGGCTGGGGGCGGACCCCTATCACCCATGGGACAGCATCATGGCCGGCACCGCCTATATCCGGCAGATGTACGATTTGTACGGCTCGCCGGCCTTCCTCGCGGCCTACAATGCGGGTCCGCGCCGGCTGGAAGGCCATGTCTGGGGCGGCCGCGGCCTGCCAACCGAAACCCGCAACTACCTGGCCCGCGTGGCGCCGCGGATCCAGGGCGCCTCGCCCAATCGACGTGCCGCGCCCGAGGTCTACGCCGCGGCCGCCATCCCGGGCTTTCCTGCATCCGGCCCCCTTCCGTCCGATGCCAGTGCCCCGGCGCCGACGCGCCTGGCTGTCCGCCAGGAACCGGTGCGCGAACCCGCGCCCGTCAGCGCGCCGCCGCCCGCCCCGACGGTGGTCGCGATGGCCCCGATCGTCAGCCCCGGCGATCCCGGCGCCCCCCGGTTGGTTGCCGAATCGCTGCCGCCAATCGCCGCCGCACCGGCCCCGCGCGGCTTCTCGCTCGTCTCGCGCGCCGAGGCGGGAACCCTGCCGGTCCCGCCCCGGCCCGTTCTGGGCCAGGCCGGCGGCCCCTGGGGCGTGCAGGTGGGTGCCTTCGCGTCCGAGAACCTGGCGCGCGCCAGCGCAACGAGCGCGCGTGAGCGGCTTGGATTGCTTGGGACCCGCGTGGCCGTTGAGCGGGTGGGTCAGGGCGGCGGCACACTTTTTCGTGCACGCATTCTCGGTCTCGCCGATCGCGGAACCGCAGCACAGGCTTGTGATCGCCTGGGCACGCGCGCCGGTTGCATGATCGTCGCGCCCGGGGCGTAACCGCCTCGGGCGGGAGTGGTGCGACGCGTGTTCACAATCGTGGGTGGTATGCACATCGGGTGAGACATGCTTCCGGCTTTATGAGACCATGATGTTTCGGTATCTACATTTCCGCTAGACGAATCCCGGGTGATGGCCTATCCAGGCGGTATGCCGCAGACAGACGAACACTCGGCGCCGCGAACGCTGCTGGGTCTCACACCGCCCACACAGGTTCCGCATGGCGGCGTGGCGCACGGGCCCCATTCGTCCGGTGCCAATGAGCCTGCGCGGCCGCAGTATCAGGTCATTTCCTCCGGCTGGGACAGCGAAGATACCGGCAGTTCAGGCCGCAGCGACCTTGGCACCGCCATCGGGGCCGGGCTTGGTCTGGTGGCGATCCTTCTCCTGATCGGCCTGTTGCTGTTCTGACCTTATTCGGTTGATCCTCCTGCGCAGGGGGATCCCAGTTTGAAAAGCCATCCACTCGATTCGTTGCTGCGTCCCGGCAGCCTGGCCATTATCGGCGCGTCCGACGATCCGACGCGCATCGGCGGGCGGCCCCTGGCCTACTGCCTGTCCCAGGGCTTTGCCGGGCAGCTGCTGCCGGTCAACCCGAATCGCCCTACGGTCCAGGGCCTGCCTGCCTTCGCCCGCGTCGCCGACCTGCCGCTGGTGCCCGACGCCGCCATCATCGCCGTCCCGGGTGAGGCGGCGGTGCAGGCCGTGGCCGACCTGGCGGCGCGGGGCTGCCGCGCGGGCATCGTCTTCACCGCCGGTTTTGCGGAAACCGGGGCGGAAGGCGTCACCGCCCAGGCGCGGCTCGTCAGCGCCGCCCGCGCGCATGGCATGCGCCTGCTCGGCCCCAATTGCCTCGGCCTGTTCAATGCCGCCATCGGCTATTTCCCGATCTTCTCGGCCAGCGTCGAAAATGGCTGGCCGCGCGCCGGCAAGGTCGGCATCGCGTCCCAATCGGGCGCCTATGGCACACACCTTTTCTCGGCGGCCCGCGACCAGGGCCTCGGCACGCCCGTGCTGGTCACCACCGGCAATGAGGCCGATTTGCACCTGGCCGACCTGATCCATTGGATGGCGGCCGCCCCCGAGATCGAGGTGATCGCCGCCTATGCCGAGGGGGTGCAGGATGGCCCGCGCTTCATCGCTGCGCTGGAAGCCGCCCATGCGGCCCGCAAGCCGGTGGTGATGATGAAGGTCGGGCGCAGCGCGCTCGGTGCCTCGGCCGCACGATCCCACACCGCCTCCATCGCCGGCGATGATCGGATCTTCGATGCGGTGATCGGCGACTTCGGCGTGATTCGCGCCCGCACCACCGAGGAGCTGCTGGACGTGGCGCACCTGGCCACCCGGCGGATCTATCCGGCGGCCAATACGCTGGGCGTGGTCACCATCTCGGGCGGCGCGGGCGTGCTGATCAGCGACGCGGCCGAGGCCGCTGACCTGCCCATGCCGCCCATGCCCGCGGCCGCGCAGGATGCGCTGCGCGCCCTGGTGCCCTTCTGCGCGCCGCAAAACCCCGTGGACTGCACCGCGCAGGCCTTCAACGACATGGGCGTGATCGGCCGCTTCACGGAATCGATGGCGGCGGAGGGCGGCTATGCCAGCCTGCTCGGCTTCTTCACCCAATGGGGGTCCAGCCCCTCCATGGCGCCAAGGCTGCGCGCCGAATTGCTGAAGGTGCGCGAAGCCCATCCCGACCGGCTGTTCGTCCTGTCCATCCTGGCCCCGCCCGAACAGCTCGCGGCGTGGGAAGCGGATGGCTTTGCCTGCTTCGAGGACCCCTCGCGCGCCGTGGTCGCGATCGCCGCCATGGGCCGGCTGGGCGCGGCCTTCGCCCGTGCGCCGGAACCCGCCATGGTACCACCCGCCATCGCCCTGCCAGGCACCACGCCCGATGAGGCCGCGGCCAAGCGCCTGCTGGCCGCGGCCGGCATCACGCCCGTGCCCGAGGAGGCCTGCGCCACCCTGGACGCGGCGCTGGCCGCCGCCCAACGCATCGGCTTTCCGGTAGTGGCGAAACTTCTGTCGCCCGACATCCTGCACAAGAGCGAGATCGGCGGGGTGATCCTCAACATCGCCGACGAGGGTGCGCTGGCGGCCGCCCACGCCACGCTGCTGGCCCGCGCTGCCGCGCATGCGCCGGGCGCGCGCATCACCGGCGTGCTGGTGGCGCGCCAGGTCAGTGGCGCGGTGGAGCTGGTGGCGGGCGTGCTGCGCGACCCGGTTTTCGGCCCGGTGGTGATGGTGGGGCTGGGCGGCGTCTTCGTGGAGCTGTTCCAGGATGTGGCCTTCGCCCGCTGCCCCGTCTCCGCGGCGCGCGCCGCTTCGATGATCCGCGGGCTGCGCGGCGCCCCCCTGCTGGCCGGGGTGCGGGGCCGCCCGCCGGCCGACATCATGGAAGCTGCCGAGGCGGTCGCCGCGCTCAGCCGCTTTGCGCTGGCCGCCGGGCCGTGCCTGCTGAGCGCCGAGATCAACCCGCTGCTGGTGCTGCCCGCGGGCGCCTTCGCCGCCGATGCGGTGATCGAGGTGACCGATGCCGATCGACCCTGACCGGCTGCTGGCCTGGCCGATCCCCGAGGTGCGGCAAGCGCTGCGCTGGCAGGATTGCGCGCTCTATGCGTTGAGCCTCGGCGCGGGCGCCGATCCGATGGACAAGGGCGCGCTCCGCTTCGTGGCCGATGGGCCGGGCATGGCCATGCTGCCCACCATGCCGGTGGTGCTGGCCTATCCCGGCTTCTGGCTGGCCGACCCGGCGACGGGCGTGGACGCCACCATGCTGGTGCATGGCGAGCAGGGGCTGGTGATCCATGATGCGCTGCCGGTGGCGGGCGAGCTTCTCGGCACCTCCCGCGTGACGGGCCTGGTCGATCGCGGCGCCGGCCGCGGCGCGCTGCTATATACGGAACGGCTGGTGACCGAGGCGGTGACCGGCCGGCTGCTGGCCACGCTCACGCAAACCATTTTTCTCCGCGGCGATGGCGGCTTTGGCGGCCCGACCGGCCCCGTGCGCCGCCCGCCGCCCGAGCCCGAGGGGCCGCCCGAGACGGTGATCGACCTGCCGACCCGGCCGGACATGGCACTGCTGTATCGGCTGAATGGCGATCTCAACCCGCTGCACAGCGACCCCGGCGTGGCGGCGGCGGCGGGTTTTCCGCGCCCCATCCTGCATGGGCTGGCGACCTTCGGCGTGGTCGGGCGCGCGCTGCTGGCGGGGCTGGCCGGCGGCGATCCGGCGCGGCTGCTTGGCATGTCCTGCCGCTTCTCGGCGCCGGTCTTTCCGGGCGAGACGATCCGCACCGAAATCTGGCCGGGCGGCGCCTTCCGGGCGCGGGTACTGGAGCGGGATCTGATCGTCGCGAGCCATGGGCAGGCCACCCTGGGCTGAAGGCAGCGCGACAATCTTGCGTGACTCCGGCGGGGGTGCGGGCTAGCTTTGTTGCGAACAGGGATAATGGGGGAGCGTCATCATGCCGTTCATCGGGGGCACCGCGGGTGCCGATTCCATCAGTGGCGCCGGCAGTTCGGGCGGCCTGCCTACCATTGGCGTGTCCGACCTGTTCCAGGTCAGCGGGCTGGAGGGCAATGACACCATCATCGCCAATGCCGGCAATTTCGCCCCCTTCTTCGCCTTCGGCGGCATCGACAACGACCTGCTCCAGGGCGGCATGGGCGGCAATTCCGGCCTGTTCGGCGAAGCCGGGGACGATACGTTGCTGGGTGGCGGCGGCACGGACGAGCTGCTGGACGGTGGCGACGGCAATGACAGCATCGCCGCGAACCCGCTGGTCAACGCGGGCGGCATCATCCTGCGCGGCGGCAATGGCAACGACACGCTGTCTGCCTTCGTGGGTTTCAACCTGATCTTCGAGGCGGGCGAGGGTGATGACAGTGTCGCCGGCAGCACTGGCGATGACCGCATCCGGACCAGCGGCGGCGCCGACACGGTGGCGCCCGGCGCCGGCTTCGACACCGTCGCGACCGGCAGCGGCAATGATCTGGTGCTGGCCGGCGCAGACAGCCTTGGTGATCTGATCGACCTGGTCTCCGGCGACGACACCGCCATCGGCGGCGCGGGCAGCGACGTTCTGCTCGGCGGCTCGGGCAATGACAGCCTGGAGGGCGCGGCCGGCTTCGACACGATCGATGGCGGGCAGGGCAACAACACGCTGTCCGGCGGGGCGGATCAGGATTTCATCACCGGCAGCTTCGGCAACGACCTGATCGACGGCGGCGATGGCAGCGACTGGATCCAGGCCGGCGACGGCGCCAACACGCTGCGCGGCGGCGAAGGCAATGACGTGCTGTCCGCCGGCTTCGGCGCCGACAGCCTGGCCGGCGGCAATGGCAATGACGTGCTGACCGCGCTTGGTGGCAACGACACGCTGGCGGGCGAGGGCGGTAACGACAATCTCGACGGCGGATCGGGCAATGACAGCCTGGATGGCGGCGAGGGCAATGACGCGCTGCACGGCGAACAGAATAACGACACGCTGATGGGCGGCGCTGGCAACGATCTGGTCGATGGCGGCGACAGCAGCGACCTGCTGAATGGCGGCGACGGCAATGACGGCGTGCTGGGCGGCGGCGGCGGCGATACGCTGCAAGCCTCGGCCGGCAATGACCGGATGGATGGCGGCGAGGGCACCGATATCATCGACTATTCCACGCTCGGCCCGAATGCCCGCGTGGTGATCACGCTGTCCGGCGGCTTCAACCGGACCTCCAAGATCGATGCGGTCGCGGCCAGCATCATGGGCAGCGACTTCCTGAGCGCCGTGGAAAGCTTCATCGGCACCGGGCGCGGCGACCGCTTCGTCGGCTGGGACGCCGATGATGTGTTCCTGGGGGGCGCCGGCAACGACACGATCGATGGCGGCGGCGGCTTCGACACGGCGCGCTATGACAGTGTGGGCTCGACCGGGGCCAGCGTGAACCTGGCCACCGGCGTGGCGCAGGATGGGCTCGGCGGCACCGATCGGATCATCCTGGGCACAACCAACAGCTTCATCGAGGATGTGATCGGCAGCGCCGCCGCCGACACGATCATCGGCGACAGCGACGGCAACCGCCTGGTCGGGCGCGCCGGCGCCGACCTGCTGGATGGCGGCACCGGTTCCGACACGGCGGACTATCTGGGCGACAGCAGCACGGTCGGCGTGCTGGCCAACCTCTCCGTCGCATTGGTGGGCGGCGTGGCGGCGGGCACCGCGCTGGATTCCTCGGGCGCCATCGACACGCTGATCAGCATCGAGAATCTGCGCGGCACCGACGCGGCCGACACGCTGGTCGGCGATGATGCGGGCAATGGCCTGCGCGGCATGGGTGGCGCCGACCTGCTGATCGGCAATCTCGGCAATGACAATGCCGACTATCGCAGTGACAGCGATGCGAATGGCGATGGCTTCGGCGTGATCGTCAACCTCTCGGCGGTGGCGGTGACGGTCGCGACCTTCGGCAATGAGACGAACCTGACCGTGGCGGCGCAGACCGCCCGCGACGGGGTGGGTGCGACGGATACGCTGGTCAGCATGGAAAGCGCCCGCGGCAGTTCCGGCTTCGACCTGCTGGTGGGGGCGGCGCGCGCCGGCGGCTTCAGCTTCGCTGGCATCAATTTCTTCGCCACCGACCGCAGCTTCGTCAATGGCCGCCAGGGCAATGACACGCTGATGGCGCAGGATGCGGCCGATGGGGTGGTTGCCAACTATATTGACGACCAGGATGGCATCATCGCCCGGCTCGACCTGGGCAATGTGGTCGAGGATGGGTTCGGCTATTTCGACACGCTGGTGAATGTCACCGGCGTGCAGGGCAGCGCCTTCGACGACCTGATCGTCGCCAACGCCAGCGGCGGCTCCTTCCGCGGCCGCGGCGGCAATGACACGATCGTCGGTGGCGCCGGTGTCGATGCGATCATCTACGGCAGCGCAGCTGCCGGCGTGGTGGTCGACCTGCTGGCCGGCACCGCGCAGGATGGCGAGGGCGGTGCCGACAGCCTGGGCGGCAGCATCGACTTCCTGGCCGGCAGCGCCTTCGCCGATAGCCTGGTGGGCGACGCCGATGGCACCAGCTTCTTCGGCAATGCCGGCGCCGATACCTTCCAGGGCAGCGCCAGCCTGTTCGACCTCGTGACCTTCCATAGCAACTTCGCCGATGTGGCCCGCGCCGTGCATGTCGGCGTGCTGGTCAACCTTGGCAACGGCATCGCCCGCGACGGCGATGGCAGCAGCGCCGAGGGCTCGACCGACCGGCTCATCGGCATCGAGCATGTGGTGGGCAGCGCCGGCGCCGATACGCTGCTGGGCGACGGCCTGGCCAACCAGCTGGGCGGCGCGGAGGGCAATGACAGTCTGAACGGTGGCGCCGCCAACGATCTGCTGGCCGGCCATGATGGCGCCGATACGCTGGATGGCGGCGCCCAGGCGGACACGATGCAGGGCGGCGCGGGCGATGATCTCTACTTCGCCAACGCGCAGACCGATGTGGTCACCGAAGCGACGGGCGAGGGGGCGGATACGGTGATCGCCGCCATCACCCACACGCTGGCGGCCACCAGCGAGGTCGAGCTGCTGATGCTGACCGGCTTCGGGAACTTCAACCTGACCGGCAGCAACAGCGCCAATACGCTGCTGGGCAATGCCGGGAACAATCAGCTGCTCGGCGGGTCGGGCAACGACCAGATCAGTGGCGATGCGGGCGCCGACACGCTGACGGGCGGCGCAGGTGCCGACAGCATGGCGGGCGGCGCCGGCGCCGACCGTTTCATCTTCGACCGCCTCTCCGACAGCCGGGCAAACCAGATCGACGTCATCAACGGCTTCGAGGTCGGCATCGACGACTTCGCCTTCGAGAATGCGGCCAACCGGTTCGGCGCGCAGGTGCTGGGCAGTGTCAACGTGAACGCCGCGCAGACCATTGCCAGCGCGGCGACGGCGAACCAGCTCTACGCCGCGATCAGCGCCATCGCGGCCACGGCCAGCGCGTTGCAGGTCAAGCAGGTGGATGTGCTGGCCGGCGCGATGGCGGGCACCTACCTTTACGTCAATGACGGCACGGCGGCGGTCTCGAATGCCGACATGTTGGTGCGCGTTGCACTCACCGGCCCGAGCTTCGGGGCCGGAGACTTCCTGTTGTTCTGATCAGCTTCGCGGGCGCAGCACCCAGAACCGCGCCGGGTCGCGCATGCGCCCGGCGCGGTCCTCGGCCGCGGCGCCCCAGCCGGTGAACAAATCGCCGCGCGCGGCGCCACGAATGGCGCCGCCGGTATCCTGAGCCAGCGTCAGCCGGCGGAAGGTGGCGCCAGTCAGCGGGTCGATCCCCTCGATCCACACGGGCAGGCCGAGCGGCACCTGGGTGCGGTCCACCGCCAGGCTGCGCATCGGCGTCAGCGGCACGCCCAGCGTGCCTATCGGGCCAAGCTCGGCCGGCAGGTCGAGCGGACGGAAGAACACGTAGCTCGGATTGGCGTTCATCAGCCGGGCGCTGGCCGCCGGGTCGGCGGCGCCCATCCAGGCGCGGATCGCCTGCATGGTGACATCGGCCAGGCTCATCGCGCCCTCGGCCACCAGCACCCGCCCGATCGGCACGTAGCGGTGGCCATTTTGCCCGGCATAGCCGAGTCGCAGCACCGACCCATCCGCGAAGCGCACGCGCCCGCTGCCCTGGATTTGCAGGATGAAGGCCTCGACCGGGTCGACATAGGCAAGGTCTGGCGCCAGTCCCGCCAAAGCGCCGGCCTGGATGGCGGCGCGGTCCGGATAGGGCTCAAGCCGCCCTGCCACCACCCGGCCTGCGGTGCGGCGGCCGGCAAGCTCGGGCAGGAAGCGGCCGAGATCGACCTCCACCAGATCGACCGGCCGGCCGCGCAGCGGTGTCGGGAAGGCGTCGGTGGCTGTCGGGTTGCCGGCGATCTCCGGCTCGAAGTAGCCGGTCAGCAGACCAGTGCCGAGCGGCTCGGCCGTGAAGCGCTCGGCCAGCAGGTGGCGCAGCGCCGCGACGTTGGCGGGCGGATCGGCGCAGATGGCCGCCATGGCGGGCGGGGTTTCGGCGGCGGCGCAGCCCTGGACCAGGGCCGGCAGCAGGCCGGCCAGATCATCCTCGGCCCAGCCCGGCAGGCGTGCCGGCTCGGCCAGGGCGGCTGGCGCCAGCAGCGCCAGCGCCAGGATCGCGGCGCGGATCAGGCCGAATGGGTGGCGACCAGGCGCCAGGTCGGGTCCTGGCTGCGCAGGTCGCGCTGGAAGGTCCAGATGTCGGTCAATTCGGTCACCGCATCCGTGCCTGCGGCGATCGAGCCATCGCGCGCGGTCGTGAGGTTCAGCTGGTCCGACACGAAGCGGACGGTGACGTCGGCCACCGTGCCGCGCAGGTCGGCGGCCTCGATGGCCATCTCCTGCATGGCACGCACTTCGCTGCGCTGGCTCTCGCCCGCCTGCTCGCGGGCGGTGATGGCGCCCTCGAAGCCGCCATAGACCTCATCGGCCAGCAGCGCGCGCAGCGTGGCGCGGTCGCCGCGGGCGAAGGCATCGACGATGAAGCGGAAGGCGCCCTCGGCGCCGTCGAGGAAGGCGTTGGGATCGAAGGTCGGGTCGACGCCGCGGATGCGCATCAAGGCCTGGCCGATCGGGGTGCGCGGGTCGGGCAGGGCGCGATTCGTCGGGGCTGGGGCGGGCGCGGCCGGCTCGGCGCCGCGGGGGGCCTCGAAGCCGGCGCCCTCCACGCGGGGCGGCCGTTCGAACCCGGTCCGCCGACCGAGCACGCTGCGCAGCCGCAGCACGAGGAAGGCCGCAACCATCGCAAACAGGATGAGGTCGACTGGGAAACCGCCGGACATGGACAACTCCTTATCCTGGCACATGTAGGCATGCGCGGGCCGGCCCGCAACCAACGATAGCGTCGCGCGATGCAGGGCGGTTGCCGCCACCGCACACCCCGGTTACGCGTGGCGCCGACCAGCGCCCCTTTCCCCCGGCACCTCTCCCAAGGACACACGCATGTTCCTGCTGCGCCATGGCCAGAGCGAATTCAACCTGCATTTCAGCCGGACGCGGCGCGATCCCGGCATCCCCGACCCGAAGCTGACACCCCTCGGCCATCACCAGGCCGAGACCGCGGCGGCGGCGCTGGGGGCCGAGGATATCCGGCGCATCATCGCCAGCCCCTATACAAGGGCGCTGGAGACCGCGGCACCCCTGGCGCGCCGCCTTGGCCTGCCCGTGCTGGTCAACCCGATCGTGCGCGAGCGCTATGCCTTCAGCTGCGACATTGGCAGCCCGGTGACCGAGCTGGCGGCGCGCTTCCCGCACCATGACTTCTCGCATCTCGAGGAAGTCTGGTGGCCGGAGCAGGAAGAACCGGCCGACCAGGTGCTGGCCCGGGCTGCGCGCTTCCGGGGGGAAATGGCGTCGCTGGAGGATTGGCGCCACACGGTGGTGGTCACCCATTGGGGCTTCGTCATGGCGATGACCGGCCGCAGCGTGGAGAACGGCACCTGGCACCAGGTGGATGCCACCGCGCCCGCGCTGACCCATGTGGTGTGGCGGCATCATTGAGCCTTGGCTGGCCGCCCCGGGCGGCCTGTGCTAGCCCCCCGCCACCCCTGACGTGAAGCGATCCGCATGTCCGAAACCGCCCCCCTGCCGCCGCTGCAGCTCAACATCCAGTATACGAAGGACCTGTCCTTCGAGGTGCCCGGCGCGCCCGAGATCTATGTGACCCTGAAGGAACAGCCGCGCGTCGACCTGACGCTCGACGTGCAGGCCCGCCCGGTGCCCGAGGCGACGAACGTGTTCGAAGTGTCGCTGCAGATTCGCGCCGAGGCGAAGGTGCAGGACACGCAATGCTTCATCGCCGAACTGTCCTATTGCGGCGTGTTCACGCTGAACGTGCCCGAGGCGCAGCTGGAGCCGGTGCTGCTGGTGGAATGCCCGCGGCTGCTGTTTCCCTTCGCGCGGAACATCCTGGCCGATGTCACGCGCGATGGCGGCTTCCCGCCGGTGATGCTCTCGCCGATCGATTTCGTGGCGCTCTGGCAGAGCCGCCGCGGCATGGGCAGCGCCGCGCCGGTCGGCACGGCCTGATCCGCCACGCGCCATGAGCCGCGCGGCGCGCCTGCAGGCCATGAGCCGGGAGGCGCGTCTGCGCGCCATGTTGCTGCGGGGCGTGGCGGGGCCGGGCTTTTGGCGCGCCCTGGTCACCGCCTTCACGCTGGGCGCATGTGCCGCGCTGGCCCTGCCGCCGGTGCATCTGCTGCCCGTGCTGCTGGCCAGCATCCCCGGCCTGTTCCTGATGCTGATGGCGGCGCCGACGGCCCGCCGCGCGGTGGGCATCGTCCTGGCCTGGGGCTGGGGTTTCCACGTCGCCGGGCTGCATTGGCTGACCAATGCCATCCTGACGGAGGTGGACCGGTACTGGTGGCTGGTGCCGATCGCGGTCCCGGCGCTGGCGCTGCCGCTGGCCGCCTTCACCCTGCCCGTGCTGCTGGCCCGCAAGGCTGCCCCGGGATGGCCGCGGCTGCTGGCCTTCGCCGCCGCCTTCGTGGCGGGCGAGATGGCGCGCGGGCTACTGTTCACCGGCTTTCCCTGGAACCTGATGGGCACCGTCTGGGCCTTCGGCGCGCTGCCCTTGCAGGCCGCCGCGGTGATCGGCGTGCACGGCCTGTCGCTGGCCACGCTGCTGCTGGCGCTGGCGCCCCTCATGGGATGGCGCGGGATGGCGCTGGGTGGGGCCGGGTTGATGGCCTTCGGGGTGCTCGGGCTGGTGCGGCTCTGGCCGGAGGAGCCGCCGCCGCTGCCCGTGGCGCTCGCCCTGATCCAGGGCAATGTCGCGCAGCAGGCGAAATGGCAGGAGGATCAGCGGATGCCGATCTTCCAGCGCTACATCGACATGACGGCGCAGGCGGTGCGGCTGGCGGACCAGGAAGCGCCCGGCCAGCGGCTGGTGGTCGTGTGGCCGGAGACGGCCAGCCCCTTCCTGCTGGCCAGCGACCGCCGCGCCGCGGAACTTGCCACGGGCCCGCTGCCACCCGGTGCCCTGCTGCTGGCGGGCAGCGTGCGGGCCGACTTTGACCAGGGCGGCCGCCTGACCCAGGTCTGGAACAGCCTGGTCGCGCTGGACGCGCAGGGCACGCTGCTGGATGCCTATGACAAGGCGCATCTGGTGCCTTTCGGCGAGTATACCCCGCTGCGAGGTCTGCTGCCGGTGCGGCTGGTGCAGTCGGCGCTGGATTTCTCGGCCGGGCCCGGGTTGCGCACGCTGGATCTGCCGGGGCTTCCCGGCGTGTCGGCGCTGATCTGCTATGAGGTGATCTTCCCCGGCCGGGTCACCGCCACGCCGCGCCCCGGGCTGCTGCTGAACGTCACGAACGATGCCTGGTTCGGCGTCTCGGCCGGCCCGCACCAGCATCTGGCCGCCGCGCGGCTGCGCGCGGTTGAGGAAGGGCTGCCGCTGGCCCGTGCCGCGCAGACCGGCATCTCGGCCGTCTTCGACAGCCGTGGCCGGACCGTGGCGCGCCTGGGCCTGGCCGAAGCTGGCCTGGTCTTGGCCCCGCTGCCGCGGGCAGGCGCGCCCACGGTGTTCGCCCAGATCGGGTTGGTGGCGCCGCTGCTGCTGCTCGTTCTGGCTGCGCTCGCGGCGGGTTTGGCCACGCGGCCCGGGCAAGAGGCGCGATAGCCCCGCGTGACGCGCTGCTCAATTATTAAGATTTCTCAAGAGAGTTGACGGTTCCTATTGCGATTGCTAACGTGTGATTGACGACGGTAACATTGTCGTGAGCATTCGGGCTGGATCAAAACGATATCCACGCAAGCTCGGATCAGATCCTGCCGGCGGGAGTACAGAGTTTTGGGTATGGTATCTGAGGATGTGGTGGAGCGGACGGAACGCGAACACCGACCGAGCCCCATTGACGTGCATGTTGGCAGCCGTGTGCGGCTGCGCCGTACGCTCCTCGGCATGAGCCAGGAGAAGCTTGGCGAAGCCCTCGGGCTCACCTTCCAGCAGGTTCAGAAGTACGAGCGCGGTGTGAACCGGATCGGCGCCTCGCGGCTGTTCGACCTGGCGCGCGTGCTCGACGTGCCGATCGGCTTCTTCTTCGATGACATGCCCCCCGAGACCGGCGGCGGGCCGAGCGGCAGCCGCCGCAGCGGCGGCTTCGCCGAAACGCAGGACGGCTTCGAGGATGGCGCGCTGCACCGGCGCGAGACGCTGGAACTGGTGCGCGCCTATTACCGCATCACCGACCCGGCGGTGCGGAAGCGCGTGTTCGACCTGATCAAGAGCCTCGCACCGGTCGAATAATACCAACGGCCGAGTTGATTGACCTGCGGCCAGCATCGCTGGCCGAGCGGCCGAATGGCCGCCGCGCCAAGTGGCGCGAGGCAAGCGGCCGGAGGCCGCGCCCGCCGCTTGAGGACGCAAAAAGCTACCAACGAGTCGCTGCAAGCGGCCGTTGGTATAGGCTGGTGGAATAACTGGCGGGCCGCCGGCCAGAGGGCGGACCCCGACGGAACAGGAAAGGCCGCCGGCGCAATGCGTCGGCGGCCTTTTTTGATGTCCGTGGGCCCAGCTTCAGTTGCATCGGCCACCCGAACCACCCGGACCGATCACGCCACCTTCGCCAATCACCACCCGCCGAAGAGGTCCTTCGGCGGGTGGTGATGGCGGCGCACGAAGGTAGGCCCCTCCTGCGCCTTTCCTCAGAGAATGAAGTCAGCCGCGGCCAGGCTGTGCAGCCCGGTCAGGCGGATCACCGCCTCGGCCGCGCCGCCATTGCCGCTGTCGATCTGCAGGACGGTATCGGTGCCCTGGAAGATGCTGCGGATGGAGCCCTGGCCGCCGCCGGTGAAGGCCGCGCTGCCGACGAACAGGAAGGCCTGGTCGCCCGCCGCCGTGCCGGCATCGATGGCCGACAGGTCCAGCCGGTCGCCCTCGATCCAGGAGAAGTCGCGGACCAGGTCCGGCGTCGCCGTGGCGCTCTCGGCCAGCGCGGACCAGAGGAACCGATCGGCCCCCGTACCCCCCAGCAGCGTATCCGCCCCGGCGCCGCCGGTGAGCGTATCGTCGCCGCCCGCGCCCTGCAGGCTGTCATTGCCGGCGCCACCGGCGATGGCATTGCCGCCCGCATCACCCGCCAGCGTGTCCGCGAAGCCCGAGCCGAGCAGATCCTCGATCCCGAACGCCAGGTCGCCCTGGGCGAAGCCGCCGCTGCCGGCCCCCGCGAGGCTGGCGCGCACGCCGGCCGTCGCATCCGCATAGCTCAGCGTGTCACGGCCGGCGCCGCCATCCATCCGGTCGGCACCCGCGCCGCCCAGCAGGACATCGTCACCCGTGCCGCCCAGCAGCGTATCCGACCCGCCATTGCCGGCCAGCGTATCGTTGCCTTGCAGCCCCTCGATCATGTTGGCCTCGGTGCCGCCCGCCAGGCTGTCGCCGCCGAGGGTGCCGAAGATCGGCGCCATGTCCTGCGGCAGGCCCGGCGCCACATTCGTCCCCGGCACGAAGGTGATCCCCGGGAAGGGCCCGGCAAGGCCAACGCCCTGGGCGTAGGCATTGTTGAACACCAGCGCGCTGTCGATGCCGAAGTAGAGGATCGTCTGCTCACCCATGAACTTGCCCACCGCGATCGGCGCGCTGAAGCCATAGATGGTCAGCGTGTCGCCCTCGTTCGGGTTGAAGTCGAGCATGAAGTCCACGCCATCGCCGCGCTGATAGATGAACTGGTCGGCACCACTGCCACCGGACACGGTATCGCCCAGCACCACATCGCCGATGCGCACGCCGGCAAGCCTTGCCGTGCCGCGGTCCGTGCCGCCGATCAGCGTATCCGCACCCTCATGGCCCTGGATGTCGTCATTGCCGGACTGGCCGAAGACGACGTCGTCGCCGGCATTGCCGACCGCGATGTCATCGTCGGCACCGGCGAAGATCGTGTCATTGCCGCCTTCGCCCTGGATATTGTCGCGGCCATTGCCGCCCTCGATCCAGTCATTCCCGTCGCCGCCCTCAACCGTATCGTCGCCATTGCCGCCGAAGATCAGGTCGTTGCCGGCATTGCCATGCAGATTGTCGCGCCCGCCATCGCCCTTCAGCGTGTCGCGCCCGTCATGGCCGTTGATCACGTCGTCGCCGTCATTGCCGCGCAGGCAGTCGTCGCCGTCGAGGCCGTGCAGATTGTCATTGCCGCCGGCGCCATCGACATGGTCGGGGGCGGCGGTGCCCGGGAAGCCGTCCGGACCATCGGTCAGCACCAGCGGCGGCAGGTCGCAGGTGGCTACGACATCGGGGATGAAGCCGGCATCCACCGTCAGCACCACCGCGCCCTGGCCGAGCATGATCGGCGCCGTGGTGCCGCCCGCCAGCGCGTCGCTGTCCAGCGCATCGTCGGTGCGGTCGGCCGGGGTCGGCGTGTGGCCGGCCGGGGTCACGAACTGCACCGCATAGGTGCCGGGGTGGACGTTGGCGAAACGGTACCAGCCGCTGGCGTCCGTCGTGGTGGTGGCGACCACCGTGCCCGACATATTGAGCAGCCGCACCGTGACGTTGCCGATCCCGGGCTCGCCCTCATCCTGGCGACCATTGGCGTTGCGGTCGGCCCAGACCCGGTCGCCCAGCTGCGCCGCCAGCTTGAGGCCGGCGTCGAGCGTGGTGGTGGACTGGCCGGACAGCAGCGTGACCTGCGCGGTGCGGCCAGTGGTCTGGTTGGCGTCGCTGTCGCGGGTATCCTCCGCCAGGTCGCGGCCCGTGAAGACCGTGCCGCTCGGCGCCACGAATTGCACCGAGTAGGTGCCCGGCAGCTGGTTGCGGAAGGCGTAGTTGCCGCCCGCATCCGTCACCGTCGTCGTGATCACGTTGTTGTTGGCGTCGAGCAGCCGCACCGTCACGCCGCGCGCGCCAGCCTCGCCATCGTCCTGCGCGCCGTTCGCGTTCGCGTCGAACCACACCCGGTCGCCGATGCTGACACGCTGGAACTGGCCGGCATCCACATCGGTGCGCGCATCGCCCGAGAACAGGAAGGTGGGCGCCACCAGCCCCTGGTTGCTGGCGTCGCTGTCCAGCGCATCATTGCCACCACGGTCGCGCTGGCTGAACTCATAGCCGGACAGGCGCTGCACGCGGATGCTGTAGGTATCGGGTGCCAGCCCGTCGAACAGGTAGCTGCCCTGGGCGTCGGTGAAGTCGGTCGCCAGCACGGTGACGCCATCGGCGCCGATCAGCTGCACCCGCACATTGTTGAGGCCGGGCTCACCCGCATCCTGCACGCCATCCGCATCCAGATCGTGCCACACGCGGTCGCCGATCGAGGCGGGAACATAGACGCCCGCATCCAGATCCCGCGTGACTTCGGCCGGCCGGACGGTCGCGATCTCGCTGATGCGCGTCGTCGGGTTGGCGTCGCTATCCACGCTGTTGTCGCTGCCCTGGTCCACGCGCGTGAGGCGCAGGCCCGAGGGGAGGACGAACTCGACGCGATAGTCGCCGGCGACCACATCCTCGAACAGGTAGGTGCCATCGGCGCCGGTCGTCTCGGTGCGGCCGGCGAAGCTGCCATCGGCGTTCAGCAGGCGGACGGTGATGCCGGCCTGCGAAAGCTCGCCGCCCTCCTCGATGCCATCGCCGTCGCGGTCCACCCAGACGCGGCCGGTCAGGTCGCCGAGTTCCACGATCGCGGCATCCACCGTGTCGTCATTCTCGCCGGACGACAGGGTGATGATTCCGGTCAGCCCGGCCGCGTTCACATCGCTGTCGCTGGCGTCGGGGCCCTGGTCCTGCTTGCCGAAGGCGCGGTTGACCGGCTGTTCGAACTGCACCCGATAGTCGCCGGGCACCAGGTTGCTGAAGCCGTAGAGGCCATCGGCGTCCGTGGTGGTCTCGAGGCCCGTCGGCGTGCCATCGGCGCGCAGCAGCGTGACCTTGATGCCGGCCAGCCCCGCCTCGCCCGCATCCTGCTGGCCGTCATTGTCGGCATCGAGCCAAACGCGGTTGCCGAGCGAGGCCGGGCGATAGAGGCCCGCATCGACGCTATTGTCGGTCTCGCCGGACACCAGGTTCACGATCGCGG
>Ga0247843_1001093_pt1 | contig 58543 bp, 48 predicted proteins | sample LaCruzMarch2017__FD_192420 | JGI IMG/M metagenome (GOLD analysis project Ga0247843, IMG submission 192420) | Freshwater microbial communities from meromictic Lake La Cruz, Castile-La Mancha, Spain - LaCruzMarch2017_8m | ecosystem: Environmental > Aquatic > Freshwater > Lake | place: Spain...
AAAACCGACCTTACGTTAAGCTACAACACCAACCTGTCTACCCTCAATCATAAGCAGCACAACCTCGTTGCCCTATGGAATAAGTTTGAAAAAGTAGACATATGGGCAAGCCTAGATGGGATGGATGCCAAAGGCGATTATCAGCGCAAGGGTCAGCATTGGCCTACTATTGAAAACAATATTCGAAAGATTCAACAATCGTGTCCTGTTGCTACTATAGGGGTCAATGTAACGGTGAGTATATTGAATATTCTGCATGTTCCCGATTTCTATCGTCACATGGTAGAATCAGGATTGGTGGCTCCCGACAGAATGAATCTCTATTTGCTGTACTACCCCCATTATTTGAGTGTAAATAACCTAACACCAAATTTGAAATTGCGGGTAAACGAATTGTACAGAGCGTTTATAAAAGACTACGCCAAAGAATTGGATAAGGGAGACAACTTTATCAATAACGCTAAAGCTATTCTCAACTATATGAATGACAAGGAGGTTGACTTAAAGCAGGAATTCGGCCAGCACACCGCTGCGCTAGATGCATTGCGAGGCGAATCGTTTGCCACAACCTTTCCGGAATTGGTAGAAATGAATTCGGCACTATGAAAGCTGTTTTAAGCTGGAGGATTATGGCCATTGCCGGTCTTGTGCTTGCAGCTGCAGCTTGGTGGCATGGTATCCATGGGTTTAGCGCAGTTCAAATGTATGATGCGGTAGCATTTCATATTGGGCTAGGAGCTTTCATTATTGCTGCAACCCATATTGCCGCCCCATATTTTCAATGGTCACTGCCAAACACAAGATTATTGCTTGGCAGTATTCTGCTATCATGGGCTGTTTTAGAGCTAAGCCTGCGCGTTATGGGCAGCGGAGCTACCTATATCGAAAACAGGTCTGGATTTTATCAATCGTCCTACGTTCAAAATTTGGATAACCCTTTGCGCATTCACATGCACGAAAAGACAGTGCAGATGACCAGTCCCGAATTTGATTTTAGTAGAACTGTGAATAGCCATGGATTGAGCGATAAGGAGTTCAGACAAAAAAAAGGCGAAGAATTGCTTATTCAAACCTATGGAGATTCCTTTACCGAAGGCGATGGCGCTCCCTACGATTCCACGTATCCAACCTTATTGCGGGGGTTGCTTAATAAGGGTATGGCAGATTCGGTGCTGGTTCAAAACTTTGGCATTAGCGGCAACGACCCCGGATTTTATTGGAATCAACTCAAGCATATTGGCCTTAGATTCAAACCCGATGTGGTAGTAATGACCTACGGTTCGCTAGATATGACCACCGATTTTTTCACTCGTGGAGGATTAAGGCGATTTCATGGAGAACGTTGGAGTGCGTTGCCGGCCCCGTGGTGGGAGTTTCTCTATGCCAGTAGTTATGTATTCAGGTCTGTAGCCATTGGGTTTTTTGGTGTTGAACCCAATCAGTTTCTAACCACGCCAATCCAATCTAAAGCACGTTTGGAAAAGTTGAAACAAGAATGGAATGAGGTATTTGATAGCATTTCGCAGTTGGCAACCACGCATGGGTTTAAAGTGCTAGTGCTAAAAAAGCCCGAACGAAGCGAAATCAATCTTAATGTGTATCAATATGACCTTAGTTTCTTTGCTACACACATCAAAAGTGATTCTTCCTTGGTTCATTTCGATTTGTTGGATTACTACCGCACTACGCGTAAACTCACTGTAGATAGCACCGCCACTTATTATTGGAAATACGATGGACATCACAATTCCACAGGATATTTACTTATGGCGCAAGGGGTAGAGTTTGCCTTGAAATCAAACTTTCCTCACTATTTCGGTAGCTTGGCAGCCTCTAACGAAAAGGAATAATGCGCCTAATTGAAGGCATACGCACACGGCTTAACGAAAGCGAAGATTTTGCTGCATCTAAAGCAGCAGGCTATGCCCCGCTCGGGTTGGAGCAATATCGAAAGTTCAATCGATTCCGACCCGAAGGTCCGAAACGCAAGTTTTGCTACCTGCCCTTCAACAGTCTTACGTTTTCGTTTAATGGTGAAGTGTATGTGTGCTCCTACAATCGGGATGTGCAATTGGGTCATTATCCCGAAAATAGCATTAGCGAAATATGGCAAGGCGAGCAGGCCCAAAAGCTACGCCAACACATGCAACACAACGACCTGAGCCAAGGCTGCGGGCATTGCAAATTCTTTTTCGATAAGAGTAAATTTTCCAATCTCCGTCCATTGGTGTTCGACAAGTACTACCAACACACCAATGCCGATTATCCTCGCGTATTTGAATTTGAGCTGAGCAATACTTGCAACCTTGAATGTCAGATGTGCCATGGTGAGGTAAGTAGCAGCATCCGCAAAAACAGAGATAAACTCCCACCATTAGTAAGCCCTTACAATGATGCGTTTGTGCAGCAACTTAGACCATATATAGCCAACCTAAAGGAGGCTAAATTCTATGGTGGTGAGCCATTTCTAATTCCCATTTACTACAAAATATGGGACGCAATACAGGAGCTGAACCCGAATCTAGATTTGTTTGTAATCACTAACGGCACGCAATGGAACGACCGCATAGAGCGGCTGCTAAACGACCTGAGATTTGATGTAGCTATCTCTATCGATGCAGCAGAAAAGGAGGTGTTGGAACGTATTCGAAAAAATGTGGTCTATGAAGAATTGATGAAGAATATAGACCGCTTTAGCAAAGTATGCAGGCACAAAGGCACCAATCTATCGTTAAGCTACACGGTGCAACGCGACAATTGGGCGCAGTTTCCGAAAATGATAGAAATGTGCAATGCCGTTGGAGCCTATATCTATGTGAGTTACCTCGAACGGCCTCGACAATTTGCGTTAGCAGAATTAGGCATGGACGAATTGAAGCGCATTCGCGAATACATGGAAAGTTATTCACCCAAAGGATTTTCTCAAAAGGAACGCCACAATCGGAAGTGTTTTGAGGATTTTAAGACCTACTTGGATTCGTACATAGCAAACAGTGGAGAAAAGCACTACCATGAGTATGAATATAAAGCAGTGCCCCCCACCATTAGCGAAACACAATCGTTCGAGGAGGTGATACCCGTAGATAATGAGGAAGTATTTGAGCAATGGATTGGTGAAGTATATGCTTCCTTATCAGAATCCAGCATTTTGGTTTCAAAGGAAAATTTGGTGTCTGTATTACACAAGGTAATGGATAGTTTTAGCTTGGATGAACAAGCGTTACTTCGGGCGTTTGCCATGAGGTCAGACCTTACTCAATTGCAACTAAGCATTCGCGATTTGACCATTGAGGAAGTGAAAGAGCAAAGTCGGAAGGCCTTGGCTACATATAGATTGTCGTTCTCGCCAAAACCATGAAAGAACTTGCTTTAAGCCTTTTGAGCAAGGCAAATAGTGCAGTACGGCAGCAAGTTGGCCCAGGGTTGCCCTCCTCTACCATAGCGGCCTACAATGTGGCTAGAGGCAAACCCACTTCTTCGCATGTGTGCCATGCCCCGTTTAGCAACATGTATTTTAATGTGCATGGAGATTGTGCTCCATGTTGGCTGACATTTTTTGACCCAGACTCCTATCCAGCTAAGTCGTTGCACGAAATATGGTTTGGAGAAAAATTTCAGAACCTACGACAAAGCCTCCAGCGCTTCGACCTTACCCATAAGTGCAATGTGTGTCTCAAAAATTTGCAGACAGGAAATTATACTTCATTGCTGGCACGCGCCTATGATGTAAATCCAGTTGCCAAATACCCAGCTATGATGGAGTTAGAATTGGGCAACACCTGCAACCTAGAGTGTGTAATGTGCATAGGAGAACTTTCATCGTCCATCCGCAAAAACAGAGAAAAATTACCTGCCCTGCGAAGTCCGTATGACGAGGCATTTGTAATGCAACTTGAAGAGTTTATTCCTCACCTTAAAGAATTGCGGTTTAATGGGGGAGAGCCATTTCTCATAGGAATTGTTTACAAGATATTTGAAAAAGTAGAGCGGTTAAATCCTAAGCTTAAGATTGTGATAGCTACCAACGGGACGGTGCTTAACAATAAAGTGCGTGAATGGTTGGGAAAACTCAATATCCATATCAACTTCTCGTTAGACTCACTTACACCTAGTATATATGAAACCATCCGTGTAAACGCGAAGTTTAGCCGAACAATGGAACATTTTGAATACTTCCACGGCTATTGTCAAGAGAATAATCGAACGTTTTGTCTAATGGTGAATCCTATGCGCAACAATTGGCATGAGATGCCCAATTTTATTCGCTTTGTGAATGAAAAGAAGGTGAACATTTGGTTCAATACCATCCATAGGCCAGTAGAATGGGCTATTTGGTCGTTGCCCTCTAGCGAATTGGAAATAGTGTACACAACACTTTCTTCCTCGCTTCATCAATATCCTGAAAGTGCTGTTGGTTTAGAAAAGTATAATCTAAACATCTTCAGAAATTTGGTGGAAGTTCAAATAAAGAATTGGTGGAAAGAATCCGAACAGCGAGAGGAAACTACACAGGTAAGCCTGTCACAGGCAGATAATAGTTCAGCGCAATCATTGGTAATAAAAAACCTGACATCGTTTGTTTATCTCCACTTTAATGAAAGTGAGGACCAGAAGAAACAGCGGATTAGTGAGCTTATTAGCAAATTAGACAGTGTGAACAATTTGCTTCAACAGCGAAATGGAGACGTTCAGTTTTTTCTGCTCATAATGGATACGCCATCCGATGTGCTCTATACTCGACTAGAAACTGCAGAAGTAAAACGATTGGTAGAGGATTTTGAAACGCACGTATTGCAACGAAACGCACTTAACTAAAGTGTGTTTCTAATGCTATGCTGAGCATTTCTTCATTCATAGTGTATAGGGTAGAAGCAAGGGTTATTGGGTCTGATTTCCCCATTTCCTCCAATATGCGGTCGCGCTTTGAGTGCGATTCTATTAGATTTTCCAATAGTATTGCTTTCTGTATGGCCAACTGGCTATCGAAACCGAACGCTTCAGTTTCGGTCAATAACTCGAAATAACCTAGAAGCACTTCGTTTAACTGACCAGATGGCGTGTCAATTAGGGAGTTGGACAACTTATTGAGCAATTGAACCTCCTTATCTATATATGTTTTGTTCGAGATGTCGGAGTATTGTTTTACTAGTGCTTTCACATCTTTCAAATTCCAATCAACCACTGGCTGGCGTGTGAAAGTTATTCTAACGGCCGTGGAAGTATTAATACTAGAAGGTTTTTCTATTTGCTTTTCTGCCAGCCACCCTTCGAGCAATAGGAGATAGTCAGAGTATGCCCGAATGCTCATATTTCGGGCATTCCTTGTGTTTCCGTCAAGTTTTGCAACGGGTGATGCCTTGAGAAAGTGAATAACCTCGGTCAATTTTTCCACAGACATTTCTCGCAAGGAGTATTCAGAAGGCGAAAACACTGCATTGAAATACAGATACAATTCCTTGTTTAGACAGAAGGTGAGTAGGTCGGGAAGTTCTTTCCAGTTAAGTGTAATAGGGCAAGCTGCCAACGAAATGAATGTTCCTTTTCGTTTGGTATAGCTTCGGAAAAACTCCAAGTTTTCCATCACCTTGTCAAACTGACCATTCACGCGTATCGAGTGATAGGTGTCGCGGTTTACAGAATCGATAGATAGGATTATACCAGCTTTCAATCCTTCTAGCAAGCCCTTTACTCTATCTGTAAGAAAAGTGCCATTGGTAGTGATATGGAGCCTAATATTTGGATTTACTTCTCGTATTCTCTCCCAAATACGAACATAAATGTCAATCATAAAAGGCTCACCGCCCAAGAACTTTGCATCTGTCAAATACGGGAGAAATTCCTCTAACTGGTCTACAAATCGATCATCATAAGGAGACACAATGGGAGGGAGTTTTTCTCTATTCTTTCGAATGCTTGATGAGAAATAGCCATTGCACATTACGCATTCAAGATTGCATTTATTGCTCATCTCAAACTCCATTACTTTGGGATAGATAGGGCTACCTAAAGCCTTTTTCCAAGTTCTAGAGATACGTGCCTTGGCTGTATTCGGAACAAATTCATCATAGTATTTGGCTCGAACACCATGAAAATTGCCAGCAGAAATCATTTTGCCGCATTCCAGGCATCCTCCCCCGAGATTGTTTTCGGCTACAAAGCCGCGCAATGAGGCAACGCTTGCTCCTTCCCAAATGGCGCGAATACTTTGAGCTGGCCACGTGCCAAGTACATGTTCTGAATTGTAGCAACATGCGCGAACGTTGCCGTTTTGCTCAAAATTTAGATTCACTGTTGGTGCATGACACACCAATGAGCAATCCGTATTTGGCCTTGTAAGGCCATATTGCTTGAGTAAACTTGAATCTAGTTTCATGAGAAGCGAAGATTCATAAATCGTAGGACTGCTCGTACCAGTCTTCCGTGCCTAACTTCATTTTTTGCTTTTGCCCATAAGGAAGTTGGTTTTTGTGATAACCCATGAGCATGCAATAATTCGGCAAAAAAGGAATTATAATAAAAGTTCTTCCGATCAATTTGTCTTGATCGCCATTCCTCATTCTGCCAATGTATGAATAGCCAAGGTTCAACAGGCCTGGAAGCGCTGTGAATAAAGCTAGATGTGGTTTCCCATTGGTCTGGGTTGCTTACCTCCTTGCTGATATAACCTTCTAAACCAAGCTTTTCTATATTTCGGTTAAGTATATCTATTGGGGCGTGCCAATCTGTATTTCCTTCATTAATAGTAGTGTGTGCTTCCTCAAAACAAACACGCATCAACTCACTTCCTTTAGGACATTTCATAAGATTTCCAACCACTTTTAACTCATGATGCGGCCGAAAGAAGTACGCCTTTTCGGAATTGATGTGTCTAAGGCAAGTAATATCCATGTCGGTCCACCATCCTCCCTTTTCATAGAGAAGTTTGTAGCGAAATATGTCCGAAAATCCTGCGTAGCTTCCCTTTCCATGGCCGAAAGTATTCTTGTGCGCATATGAAAAGACCTGACTTCGGGGAATAATTTCATTGGCATCTGCTAGCACTACACCTTCTGGCAATGGGGTTGTGATTGTTTCGTAAGTCCACAACTTAAAAGAGTGTCCCAAGTCCAAGAAAGAACGAATGGTTAGTAATTCCAAAAGTGAAAGTTCTTTACCAATCCAAAGGCCATTGAAAACCTGCCTATCTGGGTTAAGTTGTATTCCAGTCCTGTGCTCAACAGCCTTCCAAACATCCCATTTTTCATCGCCCCAATGATGAAATACATGGATGAAGTTGGGATTAATTCTTTCTTTGGAGGGTTCTGTCACAAACTGCAATTCTCCAAGGTGCAGATTGAGTGGATGACCATAATCGGCTATATGATTAAAACTAGTAGGCAAAACAGGAGCGTTCTGCAATCCCATTTCCCATACCGTTGAAATTAGCGTTCCCTGATCTCTAGTTTTCCAATTGGGGAGTGTAAAAATCAGCATCGTGCGTTTGTGCCACATATTTAGAAATGCGTGGCTGCTGCTGTCAAACAAAAACACACCACCATTCCAGTGATGCCAATCTTTCTGGGAAATTTTTGTTCCGAAAGTGGACTCTATGTTTTCAAGAAGGTGGTTGCATTTGCAGTCGAAAACCTCTTTACCATTTAGGGTCCAAATATGCCCGTTTGTCACATCGCATCGATATGGAGTAGAGGCTTCAATTTTTGCTATGGCACTATCTTCACTGGCATAAAGCACGGCATTACCCGCGTTGTCACGCCAAAGCTTTTCTTTTTTAACGTAGACAAAATCGTTATTGAGAATGAATTTATTGGGCGACAACCAAAACCTTAATGTGAGCCACAGATAGGGTAAACGGTCTTTTTTTATCTCTAAGAACAACTGCTCTAGTTGTTTCTTTTTCTCTAAATTCTCCCTTTCTCGTTCTAGATAATGATACTTTTTTTCAAGATGATGGTATTTCGCAAATAGCTTCTCAAGTTGTTTTGAAGGTTCAATGCAACCGCAATGAATAGCCGATGGACTAAATTGATCCATGCAACAGAGATCATGAGCAAATGTGATAGGTACAGAATAATGGTCAAAGACGCTATCCACTTGATGGTTTAAACCAACCACATCAGTATCTAAGTAACAATAGGTAGGACCATTTGGAAGATAATGGTGCAACGATGTTTTTAGAAAAATGCTGGCCTGATGATTATCTAAATGCACAGGTGTTTGAACATGAATGACGCTATCATGCCTTATTTCACCCTTGTTTCTAGTTACATCAGTAATTACAAAAATGTTCTTGTTGGAAAATTTTTGAAGTGCAGCTAACGAATAGTTTAGCTCAGAAATATGTTCCTCTGCACCACATACTACAAATACAAACGCAGATGATGTATTATTTAAAGTCGTTTCAGGTATCATTTTCTATTTACCTTTTTCAAGTATCACGCTAGTCTCGTTTTGAACTAATTCTAGAGGTTATTGAATCGAGTGTTAAGGTATTCAAGCGCAGATTTTTTTTCTTTGATCAGATCCACTGAAAAAAGTCGAAAAGTCCAATAAATCGGATAATTTACTGCAAGACTCATCCGTTTCCACAATTTTATGTAATTGTCTACATACCAAAATCCATCTACTAACGCTGTTTTGGCATCATGTGCAAGATGCCAAGGGACGAGAAAAAGCAGATGAATGGGAATCAAAAAAGTCCAAGATATGTTGGTTGTGATAACCAACAAAAGAGCACATAAGGGAAAGAAGACCTGATAAAACAAATCCGTTAAATGCCTAAATGGTCCAAGCACTATAGCGCCAAAAGAATCTGGCATTAATTGATTCAATTGATACCCCGTGTAAATAGTATAAGCTACAGGAATAAGGAAAGCAACGCTGGTGTCATCTGCCGCAAATAGCGAAAACAAAAGGAATACGGCAAACTCAATAATTAATAGGAATAGCAATAAAGCGGAACAATTAATAGGCTTTAGTAGCATTGGTAAAGTAGACATACCCGCCATACGGTCGTTAAACACATCATTGATTTGATGAATTAGAATGTTTCTAAACCCGATAACTCCGCTAGCAGATAATAGAAAATAGAACCAATTCGGATATGTGAGAAACCCGATATACATGCCATAAGTGTGGAATGACAACCACAATGGTAGAACATACGCGTATGCCATATCCACTATATTCGAAACCAATGGAATTGATTTGAACCTGAAAACTGGAAAGGAATACAGGATAAAGGCTAGAATTTCCGCACCAACTAATATCCAAGAAACGTAGTCGCCTGGCAACCAAAGCCATGGTACTGCAATTAGTAAACTGCTCGCAGTGAATAATGCAAGCACCACTTTGATAGATAAACCCGATAAACGATTGGGTTTTCCTGAGGAAAAGTCATGCGCAATATCGAACCATTCATTTAGAAGATATCCAAAAGAGGCAAAACCTATTGTTGTCAACAAAGAGAGAAAGATGAGAAATAAAGCATCTTTGGATAACGGGATTTGCAGTTTCCAAACCCATAGATAAATGCAACCAAAAATGAAGGGCAATAAGCTTAGCCTCCAATCTCCCGAACGAGTCAGGAAAGAAATTTTGCGCAAAAAAGTTTGCATCTACAATAAATGCTTAAATCTATAATCTTGAATCAGGGAAGTTGAATTTGTCAAAAGACGTTTAGTTTTTTCTCCAGCTGAAAAATTCAACACCATGTAAATTGAAGATAATCGAACGGTCTCTCAAAACGAAATATGCTCCAACAACAATTTCTGGGACAATATATGCGATATGAAAAATTATGGAGGTGAATACGAATTGATTGGCCAATTGCTGAGTTACAGGAATGTTATGAAGGGCAGCGATATAAACTAGTGCGGAGTATACTCCATAATGCATCACGCCAACACTGGAGGGAGCTGAAGGGATAAAAAAAACAGCTGCCATAACAATCGATAACAATAAAGCATGCTCAAATCGAATCATTTCGGGCGGTAAATTTCCAATCATCAAATTAATGTAGAAAGTGAATGTACTAGAAGCGCCAAGCAGAAAAGCGAACAGCATGAATACCACTGCCATGTTTCTTTTGCCTTTAGAAAATAGACGATATCTAAATTCCAAATAAATAGAATACATAAAACGCGATGCTTTTTTTGAAGGAATTAGGTAAAAAATGTAGCGCGATACTTTGGGGATTTTGTAGGTTAAAATGATAAAACAGCTTCCTAATCCGCCAATACCAATAATTATCCATAAGAGGTACGAAAAGCCTTGTTGATTCAGTTTGTAACCAAACAACAAAACCAGTGAAATAATGGAAAGCATAATACCATCAAGAAATTTTTCGGAAATGAATAAAGAAACAGCAGTTCGAAATTTGAGTTTATTGAAACTGCAGAAATGTTTAGCCTTTATAAGTTCACCCAGGTTTCCAGGTAAAACCGCATTGTAAAAACTACCAACAAACAATGAACTAAAACCTATTGCTTTCGAAAAACCTCCGCATTCTTTCGAAACATAAAAACGCATTCTCCATGAAACCAGAATGCTGGTAAAAACAAAAGAAATCATAGAAATGATAAGTAATATAGCATCACGTAGTGAAAGTTCTAGTGACTGAAAATCCAGCGAACCCTTGTTCAATGTATAAACAAGTAAAAAGGCACTAAAGCCAACCCCAATAAGGTCTTTGGCTCCCCAACTGAAATTTGTTCTAGTTTCGTTCACGCGTCTATATTACTATAAAAGCCTAAGATAGATTTCTAAACAAAGCAAGGCATGGAATACCGTTCTTTGAATCGTCAATAGAAATGAAGCCGAAACCAATATTTTTTCTGAGTGAGGATGATTCATATACTGGGGAGGAACCACTTTTCTATAATCCTGCCGATTTTGGCTGGGTTAGATTATTAGAAGATAATTGGACGATAATTCGAGATGAAATGGCTCATATTCTTTCGGGAAACGAAAAAATAAGTCTAAGCAGCTCAAATCCACCTTACTTGTCCAATCCAAATGCGTGGAAAAACATTTATTTCTATAACTTTTTGTGGAAAAACCACAGGAATTGCCAAAAGTATCCGAATACCTACACTCTTCTTTGTTCGATACCCAATCTAACTTTTGCTGAGTTTACAGTATTGGAACCTCATTCTCAGGTTTTACCGCATATAGGAGAAACCAATACAACCATTCGAGGCCATTTGGGAATTGAAATTCCAGGCAGTCTTCCAGATGCAGGAATTCAGGTAGGAGATGAAATGAAATCTTGGGAGCAAGGAAAAGTGGTTCTGTTTAGCGATTGCTACCGTCATACCGTGTGGAATCAAACTAATGGCAGGAGATTTGTTCTGGTTTTTGATGTAATGCGCTCGGAATTTGCAAAAAAGAAATTTTGGATGTGCGCCCAATCCCTTTCTGCTTTAACTATAAAATGGTTTGACTCGAAGTTTAATTTACTGCATCGATTACCATCTTTTCTGCTAAAACCTATTCATGTTTTTTTGGCCCTTGTTTGGGTAGTTTATTTACCGATTCAAAACAAATTGAAACTGCCATAATCCTTTCTAATTTTTTGGTTAGCGGTAAATTTCATTAATAAGTATAAACAGTTATTGAGGCTGACTTTCTGAAATGAATTGCAGTTTCGAAAACTTTCGAAAAGACGTAATCGAAGATTCCAAGCCCTACTTTTAACCCTCGAAATGGGACAATCTCATAAAAGTATTTGCGTTTGTCTTGTTAATCCACCGGTTATCGCTGTGTTGGAACCGTGGTATGATACCCCAACATTTGGAAGAACGGCATTGGCCTACCTTGCTGGATATTTAAGACAGTTTGAAGGGTTTGAGATTCATATAATTGATGCAAAATTTGAGCGACTATCATTTCAAGAGGTTGTTAATCGGCTTAAAATCTTAAACCCGCAGGTGGTGGGTATCACCGCATTTACAAATGAGATTAAGCCAGCAGCATATTTGGCACATCAAATTCATGTCAATGTAGAAGACTGCATTACGGTGATTGGAGGGCCGCACGTCACAGCTATTCCAAAAGAAACACTATCTGAATTCCCCTCGTTTGACATAGGAGTTGTTGGTGAGGGAGAAGAAACGTTCTATCAGTTGTGTGAAGCTGTTAGAACGAAACAAATCTTGGGGAAACGTGCAGAAATAAACGGATTGGTTTTCCGCCAAGGAGCCAATTTAATACAAACCCCAGCTCGGGAAAGAATTTTGGATCAAGACAGCATTCCGTACCCTGCTTGGGACCTACTTCCCCCTGCACAAACGTATTTTATTCAATCTATTCGTGGTTGTCCATATAACTGCTTATTCTGCATGAATCCTAATGGAAGGGTGGCTCGCAAACGCTCGGTGGAAAATGTAATGGGCGAAATAGAATGGATTTTGGAAAAATTTAGTCCCAAAAGAATAAGTTTTGGAGATGAACTGTTTAGTGTAGATATGGCTAGAACAGCAAATCTGCTAGATGCTATGTCAAGCGCTAGAATAGGTCAGCGCGTAAAATGGGATGTGCAAACCCATGTACATTATGTGAATGCCGCTCTGTTTCGCAAATTCAAACAGGCCAATGTGGAGCGAGTTGAACTAGGAATAGAAACAGGAGATGAAGAGAGCTTGAAAAAAATGGGAAAAGGTACCTCGTTGGAAACCATTTTAGCTGCTTGCAATGCGGCACATTTGGAAGGTGTAACAATTGGAACTTTCTTTTTGCTCGGACAACCAAACGAAACCATTTTAAGCCTTAAGAAGACTGTTTCATTGGCAGTAAAAATTAATCCAGACTTACCAATGTTTGGCTTAATGACTCCATATCCCGGAACTGAGGTTTCACGTATGGCGGCCAAAGGAGAAGGTGGGTACAAATTGCTAACAACAGATTGGGACTTGTACAATAAACAAATTGGAGGTGCCATGAAATTCGCTGGTTTGACGAGACGGCAAATAGAGTGGTTTCAGATAAAAGCATATTTAAAAGTCTATGTCTACAATAGAAGATGGATGGATTTGCTTGCTTTTGTGTGGGAATATCGGGTGGCCGCGTGGGAAGTTCTTAAAAAAATGGTGTTTGGAAAATTGTCTGTTGGGACATCCTCTTTCAAACCAATGGATTATGACGCTTTATTTAACCCATCATCAAGCTTGCCTTTTTCGGTTATGGTGGAAGCTAGGTCAAAATGGAATGCAACCCAGCAGGAAGAATTGAAAAGAGCTAAGCGAATCTCTCCAGAGCTTCTCGACAGCATAAAAGGGGTATAATGCGTTTATTTGTTGGCTGTTTCGAAAATTAACATAAAACAGTTTGAAATTGAGTTCAAAACGAAACCCTGTTGATTCTGGTTTTTATCTAATACATGCAGATAATACGCGATTTAGTTAAAAACAACCTCTATGAATATTGGATTAATTGGATACGGATATTGGGGGAGAAATCTCCTAAGGAACATTATGGAAAACGGATGTGCAGACCAAATTTGGGTTTGTGACCAAAACGAAGAACGGCTATCCGAAGCTAAGAGATTGTACGCTGGGATTCACGTAACTACCAGTTGGCTTCAGTTAATTCAAATAGCAAAATGTGAGGCAATTATAATCGCCACTCCAACGTCTTCTCATTTTGATATTGCTAAGGCAGCTTTATTGCATGGAAAACATGTGCTTGTAGAAAAGCCCATGACCACCAATATTATGGAAGCGGAGGAACTAATAGAATTAGCCGCGTCAAAAGGATTAGTTCTAATGGTAGACCATACATTTTTGTATAATGCTGTAGTTAGAAGAATAAAGGAAGAGATTAGTCTTAATAAGTTAGGTCAGATATATTATATCGATTCAACGCGAATCAACCTTGGTTTATATCAATACGATACCAACGTGCTGTGGGATTTGGCCTGTCACGACATCTCTATCATTAATTACTTGGTATCAGAAAAGCCAAGCCATGTGAGGGCCATAGGAAGGGTAAACAAAATTTGGAATACTGAAGATATGGCCTATTTGTTTCTTCAATATGCTTCTGGACTTTTAGTTCAGATTAGTGCCTCTTGGGCTTCGCCAGTCAAGATAAGGCGAATGATTATTGGTGCCGAGAAAAAAATGATGATTTATGACGATATTGAACCCACGAATAAATTGATTATTCATGATTACGAAACTGTATTAACTAATAATTCGAGAGCAAAGAATCAAGTGTTGGCAGATTATCGACTTGGAAATATTTCTATCCCAAAGTATGAGATGGAAGAGCCGTTAAAGATGATGATAGCTGATTTTTTCGAGTGTATTTGCACTGGAAAAGAGCCAGTTGCCAATTCTTTATCTGCACTTGAGGTCATCCAGATTCTTCAATTTGCTGGGCAATCACTTAAAGAAGATGGTCGAATTATTGCCTTAAAATGAATTGGACGATAATCATTTTTGCCTTTAACGAGGCTGGAAGTATAGAAGCAACGGTGAATAGTAGTTTGGCATTCTTATCTTCTTATGCCAGTGAATATGAACTTATTGTAGTGGATGATGGTAGCACAGATAATACACCAATTGTATGTTCCCAATTATTGAAGTCACATCCATATATTCGGGTAATACGCCAGAACATTAATCAAGGCATCGGTATGGCATTAAAAACTGGATACAATGCTGCACAATATGATTTTGTTTGTGCTTTACCTGGCGATGGACAGTTCAATCCAGAAGAGTTGAGAGCTATAAAACCATTTGGATCAGATAAGTTCTATTCCTACTACCGCACATCATTTAATTATACGCTATACCGCCAACTACTTACCACATTGAATCGGTCGTTTAACCGATGGTTTCTTGGTCTGAGATTAAGGGACGTAAACTGGATTAAAGTTTATAAACTGGATCAGTTGAAATTGGCATCACCAAAATTTTCAAGCTCTCTGATAGAGTCTGAAATATGTGCCAAACTAATAAGCCTAGGATGCACCCCAATTGAACTTCCATCCAAGTATGGCGAACGGAAACATGGAGTAGCTAAAGGAGGCCGATGGGCTACTGTAAAACGTGCTTTAAAAGAAATGCCACGTTTATATCTGCAAAGCAATAAATGACCGCATTGGGTACAAGAGGGAAGCAGTTCCTAGTAGTAGTTGGCATTCTAATTTTAGTAGAAAGCGGGGCCTATTTTTTCTTAAAAAGGACTCAAAGACAATTCGCACCATTCATTCAACTAGAGTTGTTTATAAAGCCATCTGTTCAAGATTTGCAATCTTTTGGATTCGATGAAATAGATCCACTATTGGGTTGGGGAATGAGTACTGTTCATCTTCAAAATATTGGTTTCGAAGTCTTTAATTCTATGCCAGTTTTGAAATCTCGGAATAACGCATGCAGTAAAAAGGTGAAAATCTTAATTACAGGAGGATCAACTTCTGATATAGCCATGAATAATGAAAACTGGCCCACCCAACTAATTCCATTATTGGAAAAAGAAGGAATTTGCGCTGAACTATACATAGGCGCTGTTGGGGGTTATTCTTCTGGGCAAGAATTGTTGAAACTTCTGTGTGATGGGCAAGGCATTTCCCCGGATATCCATATCAGTTATAGTGGCGCTAACGAAACTACCCATCCCTACTTTGTAAGTACTCATGAACAAAACTTATTCGAGAGGATGATGAAGACAGAGACGTCTGCAATTTTTCCGAATACGGTTTATATTATACGCAGCACCTTTTTTCCTTCCCCCAAAGTGTTCTTGCGGCAGCCCAGACAGAGTAATCCACAATGGGGAACAAACATGGAAACAATGCATGCAATAGCGAATGAAAAAGGATATGCGTTTATTGGAGTATTACAACCCGTATTGGGCATCGGCAAAGTAGTTCAGCCTCAACAAGAAGAACAGTGGAAATCGATGATAGACTCGTATAAAAAATTCTATCCTGAGGCAATTTTATCTATCAAAGACAAACCTTATCTGGTGAATATGACTAGTCTATTTGATACCATACAAAGACCTGTTTATGTTGATGATTGCCACCTACTTCCCGAAATGCAGCCGTTAGTGGCAACTAGGATGCTCGGCCTTGTTATAGAGCAAATGAACAAGAATGATAAACAGAATTAGTGACTATTTGGAAACTATAAAACTGCCAATAAACAGAGCGTCTAACCCACTTCCATAGAAGGCCGAAACAGCATCAATTATGCTGTAAACCATCGGTTCTTTATTGCGGTTAAAACTTGTATTGACCACTATTCCTGTGCCCGTTTTCTGTTGCATCGCTTTTAGAAGCTTTGCAAATGGGCTTTCATTTTCTGAAGAAAGGGTTTGTACTCGAGCTGTTTGATCAACATGAGTAATTGCAGGAAAAATATCGGAAGTTACCCTTACGTTCACAGTCATGTTAGGGTGAATAGAGGATGAAGATTGAAATGCTTTGTTAAAGTCTTCCTCTAAAATTGATGGACAAAATGGACGAAACCCCTCTCTAAATTTTATGCGTTGATTTATTTTATTCTTCATATCGCCATCAAAAGGTGACGCAATAATACTGCGAGAGCCCAAAGCGCGTGGGCCAAATTCAGCACGGCCATTCACCCAGCCTAGCACTTTTTGATCAAGAATAAGGTCAGTTGCAACATTCCATGGTTCCGCCAGATACTTGTGTTTTGCCCCAAGCTGGCCCAACACAGTTTTTACTTCTTCATCCGCGAATGCCCTACCCAGCAAAGCTGTGGTCATTGGCTCTGGTTTTATATCAAACTCAGCAGAAGCTAAATAGGCTGCTCCAAGAGAAATTCCCGCATCGCTTGAAGCTGGCTGTATGTATAGACTATCAATACAGTCCAAATCAAGAATTTTCCGATTGGCAGCACAATTTAAAGCAACTCCACCGGCCATGCATATATGACGTATTCCAGTTTGTTCTGCAAATCCTTTAACTACATCACATAACACATCTTCTAGCAATGCTTGCGAAGCAGCCGCAACATTTATATAGTGTTCGTCCATTGGATTATTGGGGATGCGAGGATTACCTAATTTTTTTGTCAGTTCGTTAGAAAACGCTGCTTGTTGTCGAGATCCCTGTGGCTGGCCGAGTGGATAGGCCTGCATGTAGTCGCAATTCACACGATAATCCCCATTTCCGTAATCTATTAAAAATGACAAGTCTATTTTTTTTGAATCACCATAAGGTGCTAATCCCATTAATTTGTATTCATCCGTATCTCTTGTGAACCCACAGAACTGGGTCATCATTGAATAGAAAATCCCTAGACTATTATCTCGAGTAATTTGTTCTTCAATTATAAGTTCATCATTCTTGCCTATGGCTTTTTGTAGTGAAATACCATCGCCTGATGCATCAATGGTAAGTACCATTGCTTCCTGCATCCCTGACGCATAAAAGGCACTAGCGGCATGACATAGATGATGATGATAGCGAATAAACCGTGGAGAATGCCCAAAAGTGTACTTAAAATAACTGCGAAGTACCTCATCGTATTGTTCGCCCCATGTGCTACCATGAGTAGCTACTATATCTACTTCGGTTATCTTAACATTTGCAATAGAAAGCACCTCTATTATAGATAGATAGGGCAACTGTCCAGGAGAATGTTTCACACGACTTAGACGTTCTTCCTCCACTGCAGCTAATAATTTTCCATCGCGAATTAAAACCGCTGAGACATCTTGATAACCAAGTCGAACACCTCCGTTTATGCCCAGAATAATCATTCTCCGCAGTTGAAATATTTGTCGTAAACGATTTCAGGCATAAATCCCAACTTGGTAACTAAACGGATTCCAGATCTTAATGCTAACATATATGCATATCCTGTATTATAATTCCGAAAGGTTTTTGGTGGAAGGTTTAGCCATTCTTCAAATTGCTCTCTACTTACGGCTAACCTTTTTAGACACAAGTCAATTATTCGCGGGTCCTCCATTACATATGGTTTCTTTACTGCCTCAAGAGCTTCATCTCTATTCATTTGCCCATCACGTATTAATGCGCTATAGGAGTTCAAACGAAAATCGATGTTGAATTTAACGCGATGTACATATGTTATGAGAGCCCAATAAAGGTCGTCATAGTAGTGAGCACCAGGATAAACCCAGTTATACTCACGCTTTATTATTTCTTCTGCGTCCTTGCGAACGTAATTTTCATAATACAGAGGAGAATGAGCCTTAATACCCTTCACTAAACTGTAATAAAAAAGTTCTTTCCACCCAAGATTATATCTTGGTTCATTTGCTTTCCATGGACGTAATTTTATAGTGCCGAACTTTTGTTGAACATCATTTACATAGTCCCCAACCATATAAGCCCAACTTAAGGGTTTTATGCCCTCGGTTCGGAAAGACTGCCCGTAAAGTAAATGTTTGATTCCCTCTTTATGCGCAACACCATAGCAGGAGGCTGCTATTCCCACATCGGTTCCTTCATTTAATTCGGGTACTGATGCCTTTAAAAAGGAAATTTTTAAATCTTTAGCTTCACGCCAATCACTGGTGATAGTCCTTAATTCTACCCCAAGTTTTCGGGTTATGTTAACCATGTTTTCTCCTCCAATAGGATTATCAAAGCCATCGTTAAAATGCACTGCTAAAGGCCGTAAACCGTACTTTACTACAGCAAGATGTAGAATATACGTACTATCTCGCCCACCACTAATTCCTATAACGCAATCGAATTTTTTACCCTTTCCATCTTTGCGAATCTTGATTAATAGGGTTTCTAGTTTGCGCTGTCCTAAAACATCATTAGGATACCAAATTGTCCATTTATCATGAAGATGGCAAAAATTGCAAACGCCCTTAGAATCAAATGTAATTCCAGGGCACGTGCTATCACTTATGCAGCGCACACACCTCTGGTAGATTATGTTTCGGGAAATTCCGTTTACAGTGACCGACATTTCAAACAAAAATTTTACTGAAAACCGTTTTTCATCCGAATAATTTTTTCTCCGATTTCTACTCCCTTTTCAATTCTCTGTGGCATTTGAAAATTGACCGTTATTAGTTCTCCTGCGAATTCGTTAAAAACACCCTGTGCCAAAATTCCTTCTGGTCCGATGCACAATGAGCATCCAACCATCTTTTTCCCTTCATAAGGCCCACCCACTATATAGCCAACACTTGTGGCGCTTGCTATTATCAAGCCATGGGTCGTAGCCAAAATACTCAAGGGCTTTATCCATTTATCGCGATATGGGTCATCGACTTCGGTAATTGTATTGTCAACGGTCCAACTAGAGGGAGCTATGATAAGTTGTGCTCCCATTCTTGCAAGGGCATGACCAATATCCAGGGACTCTAAATAGTTGTCAGCACAAATGTTAAGTCCAATTTTACCAAAAGGAGTATCAAACACTTCCAGTTTTTGACCAACTTGGTAAAAAGGAAATTCCACATTCAAAAGATTGATTTTACGGTGTTTGCCTATAATATTACCACAATTATCAATTATCAATGCAGTATTATAGTTTCCATGGTCGGTACGCTCAGTTAGGCCAACACAAATCCATATGAAATGGGCCTTTGCCATATTGCATAGAATTTCACTAAAATCTCCTGGAATAAAGTGAGCCTCAGTAAGACTATCGGGGTGTGTCCATCCAAAATCAATGGTTTCAGGCAGCAATACAAAATCGCATCCCAAGGCTTTGGCTTGGGCAACCATTCGATTTGCACGTTCAAAATTGCGCTCTGGCTCTGTACCTTCCACCAACAATTGGGCAAGCGCGAGTTTCATGTTTAATTGCTTGATGCAGTTTTGTGATGGTAAGGGCTGCAAATGTATTGGAAACAGAACCTACATTCGTTTGAACTATTAATGCCTTTCAATGTCTGAAAGATTCTTAAGGATATGGAGACGAATTTTTAGGTCCAATAAACTGCTTAGGCTTGGGCCAGCCATGTTTTATATTGTGTTGAGTTTGATACTTGGGGAAGTTCACCCATTTTCCAAATTTGAGATGTATGATTATTTTCCTAGTTCTGCTTTAGCTTTCAATTTACGGGAGCCGAATGGCAAAATGCTTGCGGTTAACCGCTATTTCAATTACCGAACCGCAGATATTTCGCATAATTATGTCGCTGCTAACGATAAATACCGCGGCATTGAGCAGGATTCTTTAAAACGGAGAATTCTAGTTGGAGAGAGTATTATGACCCAAATTAGAAGTCATTCTACACTACAACTCCCAAATGATACTGTGATTCTAAATATGGTTCACATATTTATTGGTCAAAACGGTCCAATTTTAAAGGAACAGTCGATTTACTCGAAAAGCTTTTATGACCTACAGTAAGTTAAATGAGTTGAGTTATTGGTACTGTGCCAAAATATCTTTGGGCGTATTTTGGTTTTTTGCCATGTTTTTTAAAGTGGTTAATTCTGGCATATGTTCCTATCCAGTTGGTATTTGCAAGTTATACACTTTCGAACCGCTATTCGGCAATGCACTTGGCCGCTATTCACTTATTGGCGTAATGATGATAGCCGTGTGGTTCTACATAAAAGAACGCTATATGCTGTGGACTACTTTGGTCTTGTTTAGTGTTTCGCTACTAGTAATTACCTATCAGGAGTCTAGCGGTAATTTTGCTCGAGCTACAGTGTACACAACAGTTTGGGGGGCTCAGTTTTTGGCGTATTTACTGTATAACATAGACCGAAAGTTTGATATTAATCGATATAGAGTTCAATTTTCCATTCAAATGGTGGCTGCCGCATATACTTTAGCAGGTATTGCAAAACTGAAGGCATCAGGCATTGGTTGGATTTATGACGGGCCCAATTTTTCACTTCAAGTGATTAAGAATTATTATTTTCTCTATGCTGATTCGGGATATGTTCAGTACTTAGATAAAGGGATGCTAATCGCAGATTTTATTGTGCAACATCCGTTAACTACCGCACTTCTATTGGGAATTGCCCTTTTGTTGGAATTTGGATGTCTAATCGTGTTAGTTAGCGACCGAACACGAATAATTTGGGGCATTGGTTTAGTTGGTATGCATCTTGGGATAGCCTACATTATGGGAATTGGGATAAGTGCAATCGCTTTTCCAATGGTTATCCTTTTCATCAATCCTTTATATTGGTTGATGTTATTTAAAGAGAGGGTATTGGAGTATTTGAGGGCCAATAATGTTTAATAAGATTTATGATTTGTTTTTGGCTTAAATCGAAGTGTTTGTAGGGCACAATTTCCTTCCGCCAAATGGTTTCATCGGGTTTAGAAATGAAATCATAATGATAGTAGAACTCTTCGGTTACATAGTATTTCTCAATAAGGTCTGAACTGATATTAGGATTGCGGAAGTAGTATACCAATTGATAATCTTTGCGAAGCACCGTCATTGTTATAGCATGGCGAATGTGTTCAGAAAGGTTAGGAGCACTAGCATGTATTGTAGCTGGGTCGAACACTATTACATCTCCAGCACGAGCTAAAACCGGCAATGCATGTTTATATAAAACTGGCACATTTTTTAGAAACTGCCAAGGAACACCTAAGCTTCGTTGTGTATTGCCCCAAAGGTGACTGCCTGGAACAAAAGATATGACACCATTCTCCATCGTCACATCACAGAATGGAATCCAAACGAACAAACAGTAGTCTGTTTCTTCGTCAATAACAGTGCTGTCTTGATGAATAAGCAAATCGCTGTTTACATGTGGAGGTTTCACTTGGAAAGCCCCTCCAGTATGAGTAGCTGTTTTGGTCATATCAAACATGCGAGGCAATATGGTTGCTGCATTTTCATTTATGACTTGTTGTGTTCGTTTCCTAATTTCAGGATTGAAAAGACGACCACTATTTAAAAGGTTTTCATCCAATTCGAACCCCTCCATGGCACTAATATCCCTGAAAGCCTGCATAAATGAGGCTATTTCGTCAGGTGTTACTACATCTTTAATTACACACCAGCCATTTTCTAAGTATTGTTTTTGATGAAGCGAATCAATAAAATAAGACTCCTGACGGATCTCCTTATATTGATTTGAAAGCAGATGAGAAATCTTTGAATTCCACTGTTTAAAAACGTCCATTATTCTCATGCTTTCCAAAGTAAAAGATTACACTACTAAAATTAACAACACCTTAAAAAGGGCTTCTTTCATTCGAAATCTTCCGGTACTAAGGGCTTGATTTGGTGGTCTGAAATCACTTCAACTGGGGTAAGATGTGAAGGCCGATTTTGAAATCCCGCTTGCATAAGATCATCAGCAGAAGTGATGTAAAATTTCTCCACTCGGGTAGTATCCTCATCAAAAGCGTAATAATGCAATTTTTGAACTCCTTTGGGAGTGCCAACCATAGTTATAGCAATACGTGTATTAGTGGAGGTATTGGAAACAGAATAGTGTAAAAGTCGGTGGTCATAAATAATAGCTTCACCAGCTATGAGCGATAAAACCTCTCCAAATTTCTGTTGAATAGTTAGAGCGTTATAGCGGTATGCCTTTGTAATATTAGTTCCGCGTATCTGATTTAGTTTCAAATGTGAATAAGGAACAATTCCAAGCGAACCATTTACATCATTCGTATTTTGCAAGGGGCACCAAATATTAAACGAGATGTTTTTGGGCTCATCTACATATTGTAAATCTGCATGTAGCGGCATGGAAGAACCATTGATGGGTTTAATGAAAAAATTTCCCCAAAAGGGTTCGTAATCAACAAACAAGCGTTCAAAATGTGGGGTCAGAAGTGATTTCAAATGAAAATCAACATCTCTTTTGGCGGATAGATTATCAGTAACAAAAGTGGTAAATACGTTGCGGTCGGGTTCTGATAATTCATGGAAATATGCCAAGAGATTTCCAACTTCTGAAGGTGTTAACAACTGCAGAATTACATACCCTTCTTGCGTAAAACGCTTATTAAGCGCAGGGTCTTTGAAAGTAAGCCTTTCCATGTGGGCGAAGATAAACGTCTTAAACACGCATTGGTTGAACGCTGCTTGGAAATTTCATCTTTGATTAAGGACTGATAAAACAGCTCGAAAATTAATTTAAGGAAATAGCCTAATAGAATATTCCTACTTTCGTGAGAGAAAAGTGAATTATTCGTCAGTTTTTATCCATCACAAAAAGAACAAAAATGCTTGTACCACGCTTTATTGACACCAAGCTTGAGGAGGAAATCAACACCAATGGCTATGTAATAGTCCCTAATTTTCTCACCAAGAATGAAGTAGAAACACTTCTAAATCTGCATAACCAATACCACCAGGAAGCAACCATAGGCTGTTGGAATAGTATTTACGATTTGCCGATAGGGGCAGGAAAAATTATTTCGGATCAGATTACATCAATTGCACAACCCCATTTTGCAAAATTGTTCCAAGATTGGAAGTTTCCGGTAGCATTGTTCATAGTCAAGAACCCAAAACAAGGGCACGAAAGTCTTGTTCACCGTGACGATACTATGCATGATGAGAAAGAAGCTCAGTATCGCCAATGTTGGGTGCCTTTGGTAGACATTACTAAAGATAATGGCACTTTATATGTAGTGCCGAAAAGTCATCAGGTTTTTACGGACGAGCGCCCAATGTTTGCTAAATGGCCTTACGAGCATTTGAGACCTAGATTAGAAAAGGAGTTTGTTCCAATTTATCCTAAGGCAGGTGATTTGGTCGTGTATTTCGAGAAAACGCTTCATGGTTCCTTCACTAACGAAACCAATGAATCAAGACCAGTATTTCAAGGAGGTGTATTGCATAAAGAGGCAGAGCCTTGGTTCACACGTTTTGTGCCTGAACGGAATGAAGTGGAGAGTTATGCTGTCGATTATGATTTCTTTTTTAATAAAGAGTTTGAGAATCCAAATTTCGCAAAGGATTATCAGCTTGTGCGCACCCAGCCATATTCGCCAAGCACTGTTACCGAAAAGGATTTGGATCGGGTTTATGGTGTTCCCAGTGTTTAAAACGATAAGCGTTGAATATGGGTCATAAGATAGATTGCACTGTTATTAGCCAAGACCTTTTTCATGTGGCACTAGTGCAGATGGAAACATCGACTAATAGGGACAATAATTACCCTACGGAAGTGTCAATTGACTTAGTTGCTAAAAAGCTTAGTGAAGAGCCTAATTTCAAAGTAAGCATACACTCACTAAGTTCTAGAATAGACCAGTTTTCTAAGACGTTAAACACCTTAGAGCAGTTAAAACCACAGGCAGTGGTACTTCTAACCGATTTGGAAAATATTGAGGAGCTGCACCAATTTGCGTATCAATACAACAACACGTTTCACAATAGTCCAAACATTCTCTTTGTACAAAATCAAGGTGTTTTTACAGCTGAGATGTACCAGAATTTTCCCTCGTTTGATTTGGCATTAAAGGACTCTAGTGTTGCGCTTATCGTGGATATATGTCGTGCCTTGCATCAGCGAGAATTGGCGACATCCCCCATTGATTTCCAAAAGCTAGGAAATGTTTTGTGGAGAAAGAATGCCAGTGAGTGAAGTAAGACCTGGCAAATAGCTATTTGAGGGTTAACCAATCATTCTTCACACAGCGACACGCCAGTCCATTGCGCTTATCCCCTGCTTTTTTCCCCACTTCGTTGTGGCTACGATTCATAAATCGGGCTAATGCTTGAAGGCTATCTTGTTCTGTACTGGTCCAAAAAGGCCCAGAGAGTCCAAGGCCGTTATAGATTCCATTGTCTTTTCGGTTTCCACTAGGAAGTGCCGAAAATCCACTAGCATTATCAGAGGCTACATTGGGCAATTCCCACCCAGTTGTAGCTTTTAAATGTGATGCAGCTATGGAAGGGCCACCAAATTGGGCAACTAATGAATCCCAATCTGTTGTGGTGGCTACATGCCATCCTTCTGGACAAATCCCACGTGGGTCGGCCAAAGCATACCAGTTATATAGCCTGCCATAAAGTGGTCCAAAAGAAGAATCATTGTTGTAATATGTCCAAGCGCCAGTGGTAAGTGATGCCCATTCAAGGGTATCTGTTACATGTGGAATACTATCCCCATTACGATATTTTGCTTCATTTAAATTGGAATTAGCCCAACCACTAACTTCGAGATATTTAGCGGGTATTGGAGCAGATTCGGAACACCCAATAAGCGACACTGTAATTGAAATGAACAAAATGAATGGGAAACGAGAATAAGGTTTCAATTTCATGTTTTTCGATTTAGCTATTTATCCATTAAACGTGGCGCATTTCACAAATGTATTTGTATGCATTAAATTCGCACAAACTCTTTGTCATGCTTAATCGGATTTTATTTGCCTTGCTCATTGTTGGAGCGTCCTCTTGCCAAACAACAAAAAAAGCCGATGTTTCGACTAGCGATATTAGTGTTCCTATAACTAATGCGAACATTAATAAGTACATAATTGGCACGTGGAAAATTGCATCGGTTGAGGACTTATTTATTCCAGACACCTCACTTCGGGGAATTGAAGAGGAACTAATTAAGAAAATGGTATCCACCTCTAAAATTGAAATTAGGGAGGATCAAACCTATACTGACAATAGTTTTGAAGGGGTGGAGAACGGAAAATGGGACTTGGATGAAAAAAACTATTTCTACAAGCGCAGAGAAAGTGGTGATGTAGACACCTTGAAATTTAATGACATTCAACCTGCACTAATAAAGGGCGTTTTTGGTACTGCAGAGGGAGCTACGGCAAAGTTTACAATACAGCGCGTTAAGTAATTTTAGGAATGGAGAGCAATGGGCATGAAGATTTCAGCCGAATGTTGGCTTAAATCTAGGAGGCATTTTACCTAACGCCAGTGCTTTTTTAGAAAGGTAAGCTGATTTCAGTTGCATACTTTTGAGCCTAGTCGAACCATCGATTGTTTTGGCCTGTGTGGCGTTTTTATTACACTGTTTTCTCGTTGATAGTAGCCTTGATTTTGGCAGAAGGCGCATTGCGTTTATTGGGCTACCTACCATACAAAGAACCAGAACCAAGCAATAAAATCACGAGTATTCCTGGGCCTTTGTTTTGCTCAGAAAGCATTTTGGGTTATCGCAATTGTTCGGGTAAATTTCAGGTTACTCTTAATGACGACCTAACCTATTCATGGACCATTGACAGTGCTGATGGATGGCGAACCGTGCCAAATAAGATGGTGTTTATAAATGCAAATGCGCCCGAAATTCATATTCATGGGTGTTCCTTTTTTGCAGGAATGGGAGTGAATGATAATGAAGTTCTTTCCGCGTATTTACAGCAACTTGTTGGGACTAATTTTCGTGTAGTGAACAAGAGTATTCCCGGTCATGGTATGACGGTTCAACTTCGGCAATTACAGCAAGCTGTTGAAAATGATAGGAAACCTGCCGTGGCAGTTTTTTCGATTGCTTCGTTTCATTTGCCGCGAAATTCTGGAGCGCCTGAGTATCTCAATAAGTTTCAGGTTATTAAAGATAGGCCTATGCAATTCCTTTGTTCGAGGTTTGAAGATAATGGTGAAATCAACTTTTTTATTAAAGACGTGGAACCAAAACGTCTTATTGGGTCTAGACATTTTGCCGCTGTTCACCTTTTTAGCGCTGTCCTTGATAATTACAGGTCATCCAAAACCGATCAGTTGCAACTGCAGTTATCACTCATGGATAGCGCATATAATTTGGCAGTCCGAAATGGTGTGATTCCATTGTTTGTGCTCATTACCAATGATGAACATTCTGCTCCAATTGTTGCACATGGGGCAACCAAAGGGTACGAGATAGTTCAATCGATGGTTGACTACAATGACACAGCTTTTAATTTGATGCCGCATGATGGGCACCCTAACGCAAGAGCACACAAAGCGTATGCTTACGAGATATTGAATGAGCTTAAGCAATCAGGGCAATTTCTTGGGCTTGACACACCTGGCCAATGAAATTATTATCTCGAGAAAGTAGCAAATCAATTCTGGTAGCTTTTTGTGTTTCTTTGGGTGTAATATTGGTTGTTGCCAGTGCGTTTGGTAGTTATTACGAGGAATACCAAGCACTTTTTAATGCAATGCTTAGCGGAAAGCTAAGCCCAGGAGTTCCTTTCGAGTCGTGGTACTATCAAGGCTACATAGGCTTGGCCTATCTATATTCTAAACTCTACAGTTATTTTCCTCAAGTAGAATGGCTTAGTTGGCTTACGTATGGGTATATCGCCATTTCTGGAATGCTGCTCATGTTCTTATTTGGGAAAGTGGCGAGCAAACATCTGCCTAAGTCATTTGTAGTTGCATTTCAATTCTTGTTTGGGCTTTTGATCTTATCCGATCACATTATCAATTTGGTGAATGCCCGCATGGTGTTTTTGATTTGCGGGTCGTCCATGTTGGCAATTATTATCCTTTTTAGTAGGAAAAATCAAATAGCGCGGCACCCAATAGCGTTTATTGCCCTTCATATTTTCTTTTTGGTGGGATGTCTTTCTCGGTCCGAACCCGCATTGGCCGTGGGTTTGCTTCTTAGCTGCTTTGCAGTGGTTTGGAATAGGAATCTGTTGAAAGGATGGTTTATAGCCTTTCCGTCTCTTTTGATTTGTGTAGCAATTGTGGCTGGAATTTTAATCGACATAAAAAATTCGGATTCATTCCATAAACAGGTAGAACCTGATATTGAAATGCAGTTTGGAATGCGCAATAACGTGGTGCCTATTTCAACTATGGCAAATGCCAGAGATAGCCTGAGATATGAAGCTGCAATGGGAATGATTTGGGGTGATCCAGAGGTTATTTCAGTTGGGTTTTTGCGTGGACTTATAGCAGAACACTCCTATTCTACATGGAATGTGTCGCAGTGGAATCGCACCATCTCGCTGCTTCAAGAATTTGGAAACAAGTACCTGTATTTAGTTTTATTTAATGTTATTCTAACCCTATTACTTGTGGTGAGAGCCGCGGTGCAACGCGATATCGTGTTTGCACTATTAACGTTGCTCTATTCTATTGGATTTGTAATTGCTGTGGGGTGCCAAACGTATTTTGTGAAAATGACAACATGGTCATTCTCGCCTTTTCTTTCTGTTTATACTGCCAGTATGATTTTACTTTTTCTGAAAGAAGGAGGATTATCAAATAATGTAGGGCGCATTTTTGCATCGGTCCTACTGGTTTTTGGGTTGATTGGTCATTTCAATTTTATAAAGAAAGCAACAGACAAATTAGGCTACGAGCGGGAATCACGGCAAAACATGGTTACACAATTGGAGCGAACCGCTGCTGGAGAGATTTTGCTAATTACCCCATCCTCATTTCAGCATTTTCTGTCCAAATCGTTTCCATTGCATGTGTTTGACTTTAGTGATTTTAAGAAAGTCTATTTCTATGAATCGCAAGTGGCCTCTCTCTTGCCGGGCTATAGGGATTATCTTGAGAAAGAGTGCAGTTGCGATGTGTCGCACTTCCCCAATTTTTACAACTATCTAATGAAAAACAGGAACGGCAATCCTGTTTATTGCCTAACAACACCTTCGCGAGCAGAACTTGTTTCCCGCTATTTGTGGGGCATTCATGGCTACAATTTGGTTCATTGCCAATTACCTGACGCACAATTTAAAATTGACGGTCGCAATGGTCAAACTATTGATCTTGCCTTATACGAATTAGAAGTAGATACCTGTATGCGTTTGGCTGCCAACAACTCTTCAAGTATTTACTCGTATTGAGCGCACTACTCACGATATTTGTTACCCCCATTACGGAACTATGAAATCGTGGATTGCCCTGTTTAGTGTAGTTGTTTTGGTTGGGCTGTTGTCGCAATGCGAGATTCCTAAAGCCACGCTGGAAACCAATATTGGACTTCACACTTCGGCACAGTTCAATGCATTGACAAGAGAAGCGCAGATTAAAACCTGTGCTGGCTGCCATACCGAAGCGTATGAAAATGAAATGAAAGGACCCCACGCTCATTCCTACAAGGCTTTGGATGAGTTGCAGTCATATATGCAAACCCCAGATTATCACCTTGCATTTTATAAAGACTTTGTGCACGAATCGCGACCTGTACAATGCATGGGATGCCACGCCCCAGAAGACTTGTTTGCAAATTTTTATGTAGACCATTTGGTAGCCCCAGATTCACTTATTGCCAGTTGGCACGCGGCCAAACCCAAATTGCCAAAACCCCGGAAAAATGGCCTCCAATCTGGGGTTGATTGTCTTACCTGCCACTATGATGGTGCTCAAGTGATTACCTCTGGAGATTTTGTTCCTTCCACCACCATGCCGCCTGCCAAATCGTGTTCTCCAAAGGCTTCCGCGTTTTTTAGTTCAGACTATAGTTGCTACTCCTGCCATTCTGTTTCTTTTGAAGGAAGAGCACATCCAGAGCCATTGGCAAATCAGCAATCAGACAACACAAATCCAACCTGCATAAGTTGCCATCAAGAATATGACGAACACGGAAAGGGCACCCACTATTTCTATTGGAAAACCGATGCTCCCGATAAAGTTAGACCCGAACGCCTAAGCAAATTTTTTGAACCAATACAAGCGATTCGAAAAGCCAACGAGGTGGAAGTAATGTGGATGAATACCCTGATGCCCCATCCCATGTCTCGTGCTCCAGAATGGTATTTGGATGTGGCAATAACCAATACTACAGGGGCAGTGCAAGCTGAGCATCGCACCTACATCAATAGAAAAGAAGAGCATGACAGAACGGTCTTAAAAACCTTTGGGAAGAATGTGCTTCCGGGTGCTTTTGGTTTCGACCCTGTGTATAAGCGCGACACCCTAGTTATGGTATTGCCCCTTAAAAAAACTGCTTCTTCCGAGCCGTTAACCGTAAAAACAAGGGCCTATGCCAAATCGCAATATTGGCACCATGATTCTATTGGAGTACTTCAAGCAACGCACGAAAAGGGTGTTCGCTAATAACTTCTTTCGGGCCACGTTTTCTTAGCCATTGGCTACGACCAATAGAAAAGGTCTTTTCTATCGTGCGAAAAATTCAAAAATCCTCCGAGGGTAATCCTAGGCACAGCCCCAATAATATCCTCAACCCTGTGCCAAATGGGTCCTCCGTGAAACACAAGAATATCGCCCACTTCAGGCCGCACTGTGGCTTTATGCATGTCCGAAATGTAGATGCGGTTGCCATCCTTGTCTAACACATATTCATTGTTTTCGGGGTGATCCTTGCGCTGCACATCCTTCCACAGCATATCATATAGCGTCAATTCACCTCCTTGATCAGCATTTTGAAGCACAATAAAGTAGCTAAGCTGATTGTCCATATCCACATCACCCTCTAGCATCGAATAGAAAAACTGAGATTGCTGTTGAAACAAATTTCCACAGTGAATAAACAGCCCCCCTAAATTGGGCAACATATAGCGAAACGTGCCTGGAACAACAGGAGCATGTTTCACATCATTCTTTGGTACCGAAACATTGAAATCTGCCCCAACGGTGCTCAGAAAATTATCAAGTCGCTCAAAAACTTCTCCTACCGCATTGCCTTTGGCCCTGAGCTGATCTAGAAACCCCAGTTTTTCATAATAATTATCTAACGAAGCGTGCTTATCGTTAATTGTAGCAAACGGACGAGGAAAATTTTTGCCAAACGGAGTTTTCATCCACAAGTCCTCGGGTAACCCATCCAATTGCTGCAACACATCGCTCACCTCTTGGGGCGAAAAAAGCCCACGCGCCACAAAGCCATCAATACGACCCGATAGCACATCAGCAATCAAATGAGGGTGTTGTTTAGCCTCGCCCGATTCCACCAATCTGAATGTACAGAAAGGCGGTTCAGCGGTGTTTTCATGTTCAAATTTCAGGCGGTGTAAAGGTTCTGTGCGCATTCAACAAACATACAATTATTGCAGATTCAATTCCATTTGCCCAACAAAAGCACGCGTTCAGAAGGAAGAAAATTGGGGTTCAATTATGCAATGGCGCAAGCCCGTCCATTTACCAAAAAACACCTGCTTTCCTACCACATTCCATCTAACTTCAATTCAGTATTATCACGGTATTCTCATTTTATTCTAATGATAATTTAGATTAGAGTGAAGATAATTTAGACTACACCGAAGATAATTTAGACTAGAGTGAAGATAATTTAGACCGTACTTAAGATAATTTAGGTAATTTGTTGAATTAATTTAGACTAGACCGAAGATAATTTAGACTAGACCGAAGATAATCTATGTGAGACTAAAGAGAATTTAGTAGTTTTATTGAAATAATTTAGCTTCACTCTAAATCATTATAACTTTGTTCTCAATCATTCTTGCTTTATTCTCATAGTATAGGGAGAAATGGATGAAAATAACTAACCTAGAAAGGCCTATTGCCCAAATCAAAACATCATGAGAAAACTAACGCCCGAAGAGACCCCCGATTTGCTACCTATAAAGCGAGGAAGTAGTAAGCAATTGCGGTTAATGCTATTGCAATTGGCTATAGGAGAAGTTGTATTTATGCCAAGGGAAGAGTGGAAACGCAAAAACAGCCCCTCTTTTATTATATCGTATATCAAGAAAACGCACGGTTTTCGATACGACTATGGTATGAAAAGCGATGATACAGGATGGCTATTTCGTAGAGTGAAATGAAGTGTTTTCCAAGTTAGGGAGGGTAATTGGTGCCCAAGTAGCTACAGTCAAAATACAACTTGGGTGGGGCTACAATACAGCCTAATTTTGGAAACAAGATTGGAACTAAGAATTTTATAAGGTGAGCGGCAAGCAACAAGTGAACAGTTCAATACTTAGAGATAGAAGCTTGGACAAACAGTTTAAGCAAGACGGATTTCTAAGGTTACCCTTATTTCAACAAGGGCAAATTGATGCCTTAAGATTGCTCTACGAATCAACACGATTGGCGCACGAAACCGTTGCCAAGACCAATCCATTTCATTCTACTCAAGACACATTTGACAGTGAATTAATACGCCATGTAGACCAAGAGGCAAAGCGTATTTTAATGCCAACAGTAAGCGCTCATTTTGAGAATTATAAGGTGTTGACCGCCAATTTTTTGGTGAAAGAAATTGGACCAAATTCAGTTTTACATCCGCATCAGGATTGGAATTTTGTGGATGAGAACGAATTTTTCTCCTTCAACATCTGGATTCCTTTGGAAAGCACGGAAAGGTCAAATGGATGTTTGCGCTTTTTGGCTGGAAGCCATAAAATAGTGCCTACAATTCGTGCAAACGACAATTATGTTTGGGCCTTCCAGTCCATTAAAGATTATCTGAATGAGTTGCTGGTAGATGTGCCAACCAAAGAAGGAGAGTGTGTTTTGCTCAATCATTCTGTAATTCATGGCTCGTGGCCTAATATGGGAACCCAACCTAGAGTGGCCTTGGTATTGGGAATGTGTCCTGCCGAAGCCCCACTTCGCCATTTTGTGAGTAAGGATGGAAAGACAGTTCAAGAATTTGGTATTACTCCTGAACTAATTGTGAACCTACGAAAAGGTGAAAATCCAGAAGGAGCACCTCTTTTGAATTCGTATGCTTTTGAATTTCCATCGGTTAGCATAGAGTCGTTTCAAAAATGGATGACTGAACGAAGCAGCACATAAACCATGAAATCAAATTCGGTTTCTGTTTCCAATTGCTGCTGTTAATTATCATTTTGAACAAATCATTCAAATCCTACCTTCGAGCATTCCATGGCCAGTTTGATAAAAACGTAAAAAAGGATGCCTCTTTTTAAGGATAAAAATCTTCAACATCAGTTTGAACGCGATGGATTCGTGGTAACCGATTTGTTGAATGCCAAGGAAGTAGAAGAACTGCGTGCCTTTTATTTGGAGCGACAAGCTGCCCATTTATCTGTAGAAGATAAAATGCACAGCACGTGCGACACGGGTAAGCTTGAACTTATTTTAGAGGTTGATCAGAAGTTAAAAGCGGTCATTCTTCCAAAAGTAGACCTGTTGCTTGAATCGTATGACGTGCTGCTTGGCAGCTATTTGGTAAAAGAAATTGGCGATGGTAGCGAAACAGGGTTTCATCAAGACCCCACTTTGGTAGATGAGCAACAGTATACCAGCGGCAATGTATGGGTTGCCCTGCAAGATACCGATAGTCAAAACGGCAACCTTCGCGTGGTGAAAGGCTCGCACCGCATGATAGATACCCTAATTGCTACCCCCAACTGCCCTGTGAGCTACGGGTCATTTAGACATAGATTGTTAGAATTCTCAACAGAAGTACCCGTGAAAGCGGGGCAGGCAATTGTTCTAAACCATAAAATGATACATGGAGCCACGGCCAACCATTCCAACCAGGAGCGTATTGCCGCGCTAATTGCCATAAAGTCTAAGGCGGCAAAATGGCGTTTTCTTTATTTAGAACCCGGAAATTCGAACGACCAAATAGAGGACTACCGCTTAGATGCACATTCGTTTGCTACACTGATTAAGAATCAACGCCCTACAGACGCGGAATTTTTGGGATACATCAGTCACGATTTTCCTCAACTAACCGAGAAGGAATTTGTTCGATTTATGCAAACAGGTAAACGGTCTGTAGGTTTGGGCACAAGGATTTCATCTGCCATCAAAATATTATTTTCCAATTAGTAATGAGCGAAAGGGCTGGCATTTGTTTACGTAATGCGGCTAAGCACGAGGCATTTGTTAAAAATGGGTATGCCATTCTACCGCTATTGCCACCAGAAGCGGTCGACAATTTGCTTCTAGGCTATAAAGGTTTTGAAGAAGCGCACAACGCCCTTCAATTGCCGTTTGCCACCACTAGCCATTCCAACAACGAAGCGCTTATATCTGCCGTTGACGCTCTTATTCTTACCACTGCCGCACCTTTTATCTCCAATCATATTAGGGACTACGAATTGCTGTTTAGCAATTTCTTAGTTAAAAATTGCCATCCCAATTCGGTTACACCACCTCATCAAGATGTGACGTTGGTAGACGAAAACACTACCGATTCGTGTAGCATTTGGATAGCATTGGAAGATGTGGACGAACACAATGGTTGCTTAAAGGTGCTGCCCCAAAGTCACCGTTTTCATCGTGGCATTCGGCCAAATCCTTCCTACCCTTGGCGTTTTCGAAATGTAGAGGATAGGATCGCCAGAGATATGGTGAGCATTCCTATGAAAAAAGGAGAAGCGCTTATATTTTCACATGCCTTAATTCATGGTTCCAATGCCAATGCCACTCAAAAGGCACGAGTGGCCGCTGTTATTGCACTTTATCCTATAGGCACAGCCATTTATCATTATCAAGTGGACCACTTTGAGGCAACTACCGTGCACAAATATGGCATGGATAAGGCTGCTTTTATACGCTATGCCAAAGGAGCCGCGCCCACCGAAGGTCGATTACTGGCTAGCTTGCCATTCGAATCGGAGGCAGTTACGATGTCCCAATATGAAAAAATGAGGGGAGTATCGAGTTCCAGTCTACTATTGCGATTGAAAAACAGCATTTTCGGCCACCAATGACGTCACTTTTATTTATAAACCAATCATTAACGCACCAGTTTGAGCAGGATGGTTTTGTGGTTATACGCGGCATTGCAAGGCAGCAAGCACTTGCATTAGCGGCCTATGTAAATGCCATGAATCTGCAATTGGGCCACGAAATTTATTACAGCCTAATGTCAAATTCTGGGGAGAGAAACAGGGAAATAGGGCATTTCGTTCAAGATGCAATGGCGGATGTATTGAAGTCTGTTTTTTCTGAATATCAGGCCTATAATCCTTCCTTTCTGGTGAAACCTGCCCAAGTAAAGCATGAATTTGCATTGCATCAAGATTGGTGTTTTACCGATACAACCCAATTTACAATGGGCACCGTGTGGATGCCCCTTTGCGATGTAGATGAAACAAATGGTTGTTTAACCGTGGTACCAAAAAGTCAAAAGGCATTTAACCCCTTTATTTCAGGCAATTTGCAAACAGCTCGCATAAATAAATCAGAATTACCAAGCGCTTTGGTTGCAAGTGTGCCAATGCAATTGGGCGATGTACTGGTGTTTAACCCACTCGTATTTCATGGTTCTTATCCAAATACAAGCGCTAATGCTCGAGCTATAGCAACAATCAATGTATTGCCACTTGGAGCACCGTTTTGCTACTACAACAAAACAAGTGACTACACTATAGACCGTGTTGAGTTAAATGAAAATGCCATTCTAAATAACCTACCAGCATTTGTTGCTGGAAGAATGCCTCTTAACTCTAAATTGGTCAATATTCCATACACACATGCCATTCCTACTGCCCAACAGTTGGTAAAAAGAATGGAAGAAATTTAAACATGTTCATCAATTCCACATATCAAGATGCCATGAACAGGTTGGGATGCTGCGTTGTCCCACTGCTGTCTCAAAAAAGCGTTGATGCTCTACTTGCCTTGCATGGGCAAAGTTTTTCCTCTCCAAGTGGCGAAGGCTTAGTTGCCAATCACAATTCTACTCCAGCTGAACAAGCGCTGCATGTATCTCATCAAATAGAGCACATAGTTGGGAATGAATTGAGCGAACTATTTCGTGACTATACTTTTTTTGTGGGGCATTTTATGGTAAAACAAGCCAAAACCATGGATGAATTTCCGCTTCATCAAGACTGGAATATCGTTCATGAGGCCAACTTTGGAAGCTATCAAATTTGGATACCACTTCAATTGACCGATTCTTCTAATGGAGGCATGTTTTATGTACCCGAGAGCCATGCCTTATTCAATAATTATAGATCAGGTAGTTTTAATATTTCTCGAATTCCTACCGATGATGCCATTGCTCCTTGGATCCAACACGCCATAGTGCCTACAGGAAAAGCATTCGTTTATAGCAATGCGCTGTTTCACGCCTCTTGCCCCAACCAATCCAGCCAAGATAGAATTAGCGTCATTCTAAATATAGTGGCCAAAGATGCGCCTACCTACTATTTCCATTATTTACAGCAACAAGAAAAAGCAGCCTGCTACACCATTACTAACCAAACATTGCTACAGCATTTGCCAGCGTTAGAGGAGGGCTTGGTTCCATTTTCAGAACTCCCACATCATACCGAAGACATTCCCGGACACATCAATAATAGAGCACTAACCTCAGAAGCATTAGCTCAGGCTATTCGCACCAAGAGAGCGCAAGAAAGGAATCAACAATCCACGCTCATGTTTCCAGTGTTGAAATCGATAGAACTCGAAAACGAAGTAGTTCAGAATGGTTTTGTGGTGTTGCCGTTTTTGAATGATGCCCAAGTTGAAAGAGCTCGAGAGTTGTGGAATACAAGCTGGGAAGGAGAAAGCAATGGTATCTATACCACTTTAATGAGTTTGGAAAGCACGTCAAGGAAAGCAATCCATCGCGCTCTTATTGATTTAATGCAAGCAAATTTGGAGGCGTTGTTTCAAGATCATCACATACCTATTTGTCAGTTTTTTGTAAAACATCCCAACCCAAATGGAGCTATTGGGCTTCACACAGATTCTACATTGCTTCTCAACCCGCAACTTGAGCCCCATTACGCCATTTGGATACCCCTGCAAGACGTGGATACCCAAAATGGAACGCTTATGGTTGTGCCAGAGAGCCACAATTGGAACAATGGAATTGCAGCCGCCTCGGTGCCGTGGCCTTTTGTTTCAAAAATGGAAGCAATTCTGCCCAAAGCCGTTCCGCTTAAGCTAAAAGCTGGCCAGCTCGTTTTGTTTGATAATCGATTGCTGCACGGTTCAACAATTAACCAATCTGCAAATTCAAGATTATGCATTGCAGGGCGAGTAACGCATTTACTTTCGTCTTACTATAGCTTTTGGAAACGAGAGAATGACGATAGAATTGGAGTATACGCGGAAGACCAAAATATTTATTTAAGCGAAGAATGGGCGGGAGATAGAAAACAGCATTCAGATGGAGATTATTTGGGAAGCATCGCTCAGAATAACTAACAACACCATGCATAAACGAGATAAAAGACTTAGACAACTATATGATTTAAGTTTGGAATTTAAGTTTTTGTGCTGATGGCACGAAACCAACAGATTCGCGCAAAAAAGTGATGATGCAACCTAATAGTGAAACACAGCCTTATGCTATACAATGCAATGCTTTGGGAAAGAAGTTCCAAAGTGCGGATACTGTTGGGCAAGAATCAATAATAGCGTTAGATGGGCTTTCATTGAAAATTGCCATAGGAGAAACTGTGGCGCTCATAGGAAGCAATGGATCCGGAAAAAGCACTCTGCTCAGTATATTAAGTGGAATAGTGCGACCAACTACGGGTTCGGTTCAAATAGCTGGTAAGATCACTTCAATTTTAGACATAGGAAGCAACTTCTTGCCGGATTTAACTGGGGCTCAAAATGCTCGGATGTTTCTAACCATTAATGGAGTGACTAGCGATATAGAAGCTCAACTTATAGATTCAATTCGAACGTTTAGCGAGTTGGGTGAGCATTTCGATTATCCATTGAAGACCTATTCCAACGGTATGTATCTGCGATTAGCATTTGCAACATCCTTTTTTTTGAATGCTGACATCTACCTTGTTGATGAAGTAATTAATGTAGGCGACCAAGCATTTCGCCTCAAAATAGACTTGTATTTTAAAAAATTAAAACAAGAAGGTAAGACGCTAGTAATAGCCACGCACGATACGAATGCAGTACTTAGCCTTTGCGATAGATGTGTTTGGATCGAAAACGGACGACTCACCCAAGATGACAAACCTTCGCGCGTAATACTAGAATACGCTAAGTTCCAGCAATTGAAATTTCAAAAGGCATTGGGGAAAACGGATTTGCAGGAATTTGAAAAAGCCATTTTGCCGGTTGAAGGAGAAGACCGATTGCATCATTGCTTTGATGGTAGTGAATTTGGAAACGCTACACTTCAGCTTATGGAAGTTGAAGTATCAAGCAATCCCTCACCTTTTATTTATAGGCAGGAAGCAATACTACTGAGATTTTTAATTGATAAGAAATACCCTGGAGTAATCATACCGCAATTTAAAATCAGGAATGAGTTTAATCATCCAGTACTATTTAGCGTGAGTGTAGTAGGTGAATTAGGAACTGAGTTTATTGAATCCACCAAGAATAAAATCGGATTGATGGAGTTTAGGTGTACTATTCCTGGAAATTGGTTGAGTAGCGGAAGATATTTTCTCAGCCTCAATTTTGGAAAAGACATTGATATTCAACAACCCATTTATAACTCCAGAGCGTATAGCCTTCCAAATGAGTTGTGTTTTGCTGTGAGAAGTAGAGAACAGGAGTTTATATCAGATCCCGTGCACTATTCGTTTTGCCCAGAATTGCTTTGGAGTAATCAACTGATTTCTGAAGATAAATAAGAGGCAGATTTCAAGCTATCCTTTAGGGTTTGGTTTTCGAAATTCCGCGATTTTTTTGCGGAGGATGATTTTCAATGGAAAGAAAACGTTACTCAAAACAAGTTGTTCAATTTTGGATTCCTCTCTATTGGATAGAATGTTGAACAACGTTCTAAATAGCCTTTGAGGGCGAAATATATAGTTGGAGCCATAGAAAATGAGAAGAAATAGGACGATATAAATTCTGATACTTCTAGAACTGATGTGCTGGGAGTATACCGTTGCAGGAACCAAATCGTAGGTATTGATAATATCAAATAGATATCTGTCTTCTTCTGGAAATATTTTTTTTTCACTCACTAAATCATCAAATAACTTAGAACCTGGATAGGGAGAAAATATTGCAGGGGCAGCATCATTTGCCCCATACCAACTGCATTGGATTAGAAACCAGTAGGTTCGCCAAATGTCCGAGTGGAAATCATTTGGAAAGCCCATAATCATGTTGAGTTTCACATTAAGGCCAGCCTTGCTAGAATGACGGATAGAATCGAGCATCTTGCTCACTTTCACCTTCTTTTTCACCTCGTAAAGTACTTTTTCAGAACCAGATTCAGGTGCATATGTAATGTTTTTGCAACCTGATTTGTAGAGTAGTTCCGAAACCTCAAAATCTATGGCCTCGGCCCGAGTACCCGATGGTAACTGATAGGTAATTAGTAGTCCTCTGCGAATTATTTCTTGACACATAGCAACTATCCAGTCCTTTTTCACAATTGCCGTAAGGTCACATAATTCGAAGTTAACCACCGAATATTTGTGATGAAGATGCTCCAATTCATCCACAAAATCTGTTATTGGGCGCATTTCATACTTACGGCCCCACATTAATGGGTTTGAACAGAACGTACACTCATATGGACAGCCACGGGTAGCATTTACAGGTAATGTACGCCCTCGGTATACGCCATGCGTCATTCTGTTATCAAAGTAATCTTGCAGTGGAAATAAATCCCAAGCAGGTCTTTGTATATCCTGAATATTGGCAATACGCTTTTTTCGTTGCGTTAGCGAAATATCAGCTCCAGTTCTATACGCTATACCAGACACATCGTCTATTTTACCTTTATTCTCAAGCGTAGCAACCAATTCTACTACAACCGATTCACCTTCTCCTAAAACGATGTAATCAATTGGCGATTGCTGGAAACACAGTTTAGGCATTGCCGTGGCATGCTCACCTCCACCAATAATTACGGTATTTGGTCGAACCGCCTTTATTTTCTTTATAAGTTCTCGGTCGTAAAGCCAATTATTCGTGAACATCAAACTCAGACAAATTATCTGGGTATCCTTTTCAATGCGCTCAATGATTTTATCACTGTTTAGGCCAAAAAGATAAACGTCATTTGCAAATCGTTCTACTTCATTAATTCCTTCAGCTGAGGCATCAATCACCTGAATTTGGTGCCCTGAATTTTGCAATGCTGCGGCTATATATGCCAAACCTAATGGCGGGGTTGCAAACCGAGCGAAGGAAACTCCTTTGTGTAAAATAGGGGGCTTAATCAAACAGATATTCATCCTATATCTAGAATTGGGTTTAAGCTTGATGGAACTTTGGTTGGGGGAATAACCAACTATAAAGATTTGAAACGCGTTTTCTGTGAATCACTTCAAAGATATGATTTGGCTACTAGCATCAACTAGCGTCTTTTACTTGAGTAGTGAAATTAGCCCAAATTGTTTTACACATCAAATGACAATTGTTCAATCTATAATGCGTACGAATATATACTGGCTATTTTTGCCTTACCTAAAAGGTGTAATCAGAAATCCCGAGAGACGAAAATGAAGGTATGTGTTATCCGTCCTGCTGTAATTCATAAGGAATTAGCACTTACTCATATGCCAACAGCGCCATTGGGTCCCGCGTATATCGCTGCAGTATTGAAACAAGCTGGCAATGACGTACAGGTAATAGATGCGGCTATAGAAGGATATCATGATGTGGAACCATTTATCATGGACACCTTCATTTTTGGATTAAACGCACAAAACACGATTAATCGGATAGAACAGGGCACCGCTGTAATCTGCATCAGCTTTATGTTTACCAATAATTGGTATTTTGATAGGGAACTTGTGCGAGTGGCACGAATTCGTTTTCCAGACGCGATTATTGTAGGTGGAGGTGAACATGCTACCGCAGTTCCAAAGTATTGTTTCGATACTGCACCCGATTTAAATTTCATAGTTCTAGGAGAGGGAGAAGCCACTATGCTGGAATTGATGGAGTGTATCAAGGCTGGAATTGAACCAGTTGATGTGCCACGACTTGCCTACATAAAAAATGGGGCGATATGTATTAATAACTCTCAGGGAACCGTAAGGCGAGCAAAACAAATTGATGAAATTCCTTGGCCAGCTTGGGAGCTATTTCCTTTAGATAAATACTTTGATAATAAAATTTCTTATGGCGTTTATAGAGGCAATTCTCTCCCTATGCTCGCCTCTAGAGGATGTCCCTATGAGTGTACTTTCTGTTCAAATCCTCAAATGTGGGGCCGCTTGTATAAGTTGCGGAACATTAAAGATTTGGTGGACGAAATGGAATATCTTAAGAAAACTTATAACGTTACGAACTTTGATTTTTATGATCTCACTGCGGTATTGAAAAAACAGTGGATTTTGGAAATGTGCGATGCTATCATAGAAAGGAACTTAAACATAACGTATCAAATTCCGGCTGGAACACGCTCTGAAGCAATAGACTATGAAGTTGCCTACAAATTGTTTCATTCAGGATGTAAGAATATTAGTTATGCCCCCGAATCAGGATCTAAAACGGTACTTCGGGACATGAAGAAGAAAATAAATCTACAAAGCATATACGATTCAATAAGACATTCCAATAAGGTAGGAATGAATATTAAGCTTAACATCATTGTAGGCATGCCTGGTGAAACACATAAAGATGTATGGCTAACACTTTGGTTTTTAGTGAGAAGTAGCTGGTACGGTGCTCACGATATGTATCCAGGAGTTTTCTCCCCTTATCCAGGGAGTGAATTATTTGATCGTCTTTCGAAGCAAGGTAAAGTGGACATTTATAGTGATGACTACATTAATGAGGTTATAAATTCACATGATTTTTGGCCTGGAAAGACCTATAATGACGAGATGACTTCATTTTACATTAGGCTATACTCAGTGCTTATGTATGTGGCTTTTTATGGAACCAATTTTCTATTTCGACCTATTCGAATATATCGAATTGTGCGAAACTTGATGAACAATACATATGAGTCTCGCTCTGAATTTGTTATTTATCAAACCCTTCTAAAGCTAAAATTAGTGAAGGCAAAAGAGGATGTTAAAGCACCTGTTGTCGCTTAAATCGACCGCTTAATACCAAGTTGACTGCATAAGGTATTACCTTCAATTCGCGCTCAAAGCGAAATGTAGAACTTGAGCTCTCTGTCCATTTCACTGGAATTTCTTTTATCCGAAATCCCAACTGATTAGCTGTAAGCAAAACTTCAACATCCCAAAACCAACCACGTTTGTGATGAATATCATGACCAATTTTTTCAACAATCATAGAGTAGCATGATTTTCTGAAGCCCTTTAGTCCGCAGTTGTGGTCATAGATGGATGAGTCAAAAAGAGAAGAAACAAATTTATTGTATCCAGTGCTTAAGCTTCTCCTCAAAAAGCTTCTATCCGCAGATTTAGATTGATATCTACTTCCAATGACCACATCAAATTTCTGGTCAACAATTGCAGACATAAGCCCTCTTAGTTCCTTTATGTCTGGAGATAAATCGGAATCGATGAAAAAAACGGTATCAAATTTTGCATCAAGCATTGATACCGCCAAATTTTCCCTTCTACTGGGGCCATTGTGATAATGGTCTAATTGAAGTTTGTTCAGAATTAATTGTTTGGATTTAACAATGTTGTTGGTATTATCGTCCGAGTTGTCGTCTACAATTGTTAATTCAAAATCCTCAAAATTCTCAATTAGAAATCCATAAACAGTATCAATATTTCTGTCTATATATTTTTCAGCGTTATAGGCCGGCATATAAACCGAAATAGGCGGAAGTGGATTAGTCAAGAACGTAGATTGAAAAATTTCCTTTGGATGCTCCATGTCCTTTATGCCGAAGTTAGTATAACGGCATAATAAGAGGGATAGAAATACAATTTAATAGGGATTTCTAAAGTACTCATTTTAGTTCCATCGTATGAAGGTAATACCCTTTAACTGACTCAGTAGTACTCTTCAAATTTGCAATTTCTGTAAAGACCAAATTCATTTGATAAAAATGACCCATGTATTTCGCATAAAATTCTTGACTGTCACTTTGTCCGTTTGAAATATCGACAACTACAACATTATCATTATTTGCTATAGTCAGAATTTTGCGTTTCAAAGAGGTATAATCACCGCCAAAAAAATCCTTGCTATGTTGTGAAATGAAGTTGTAACTACCAAGGAAAAAATCTACATAATGGTGCTGGATTTTTTTACTATACAGGTCAGAATACAATTTAGATGGGTAAAAGTCGAAGTGCGTTCCATTCATCATAACAATCGACTTATTAAGCTGGTTCAATTCCGCTAACATATCTCTTACCGACTTTGCCTTTTGATATTTTACCTCTTCCCGATTTTTAATGGTATTCAAATGCATTAGTATACCAATGCTGGATGCAACTAGAAGCAATGCCAAAACAGCCATAACCTTATTTGAACCGGAAATCACATATAGCCAAAGTCCACCAAGATTCACCAAAATGAGAAGGGAAACAGTGAAACTATATGGAGTGGTGCTATGAAGATTGATGGCAAGAGGAACTACGATTATAACTGCCAACATAAATGCCGTTTTAAACGGATTCATATTGACATAGGACAAAGGTTGAATACCAGAAATTAAAATAAGCAATAGGTTTAAAGCAGTAAAACCTATAAGCCAACGGTAGTCCACTAAATCATCCCAAATTCCAAATAGCTTTCGATTGTATGCTTCCCAAAAACGTGAACTTCCTAGGTAATCTGTAAAACTTTGATTGCAAACAAGGTTTAAGTATTCGTCTGTTCCAAAAACTTCATCGTCCTGAATGTACCTCGACATTGCATTTACTATAAGTTGGCTATTCAAATCGGAATAGCTTGAAGGGGAAACCGAGAATCTATCTTCAAATTCCTGTTCTGCTTGAAGGATTAAGGCATTTCTATAGTAGTGCCGTGTTTGATAAACTTTGTACACAGAAAACGTGGCCAGGCAAATGACAAAATAGAAAGAAGAAACAATAATAAAAGAACGTTTTTGAAATAGAAAGCCTGCAATCATAACAATACCAGAAGTTAAAACTGCAATTTCTAATCGCGCTAATAGCCCAAGAAGGCTAAGGAACACAACCAGCATGTACATATACCACGGCTGGTTGTTTTCTTTTAATGCGATAAACAATAAAAAAGCAGCGAGTATTGAACAAAAACTAATGCGTTGATTGTAGATATGAATAATACAGTCAACATAGAGTAATACAAAAATGATTAAGAACAGAATTCTAAGTCTCTGAGATACTCGTTTATTTAACAGTAAAATAATAGAATACAGAAGAGCAGATAAAATAACGGTTGAAAAAAAGGACATAAATAGGGAGTATACGTTTGTAGACTCCGTCCATTGAGTTAGTGCCGAGAATAGAGGCATTACCATGAACCAAACTGGAGTAAATAAAGTATTATCTATTTGAGAGGTGAACTCACCTACCACCAATGCATTTACAATTGACTCATAATGTTCAAAATAAGTGCCGATAGTTAGGTGCACAAAAGCCACAAAAAAGATGGAAAATGTAAGGCACTTAAGATACAATTGCATTTAATTTGAAGCAGAGCGTAATTGAGTTTCTTGGCTTTTTAAGGGAACAGAATTTAAACTTGTAGTTAAAGGCTAACTACAAATTTGGGACAAATGGTCTTCCAGTGCTATTAGCTTTGTCGTAACGGTAGTAGGGAAGCGTATCAGGAAGCAAACTTTTAATCTCATTTGCCAAATAGAGATTAAAACTTGGTGAATAGTGAATCAAATCGACAATGGCAGGGTTATTATAATTATCAAATAGATATGATAAGTCTTTGAACCCTGCGTTACTATTTAAAACATTAGTATAAATAGCCAAGTGGTTATCGTGCATATTTTTCCCTTCATTACTCTCTAGGTACATTCTACTGAAGTCCGATAAGTAATGACTTGGTGAATTAATGTAGGCATTGGGTTGCAGAAAACTAATAGTCTTTACTCCATATAAATCTGCCATCGCACCTCGTATTTGAGCATTTTGTATAAATCTATTGGCTATCATTGAATTGTATTCTGCACTTGTTTCTATTCGTGCCATGTCGTAATTATCTGTTTTAAAGATATCCAGACTAGGCAATTTGCGCCCTTCAATTAGCCGTATTGCTGGGAGGGCTTTGATAAACTTTGGCAAATCAGAAATCTCAATTTCGTTTGTATTAAATCGTTGCGCAATTCTCGAAGAAAATTCAGACCCATCGTGCTCGGGGCCAACATTTATCCCATCGAAAAACAATGACAAACTAGGCCTATAACCCTGTTTCAGTAGATAAATGAATAGATTAGTTTCTTGTGTGGCATTAAAACTTGCACTGCCAAAATTTATTACACCAAACTGACCTGGAAATTTCTTATTTAGTTCCACTTGCAATAGATATGGCCAAGTGTGTTTGTCATTAACAAGAACCCCTAAAGTAGTGCTGCCCCCAAAACAGAAAATCAAATAACGAGGAATAGAATCAGTGTTGAAATTTAGATGCGATGGACGAACATTAAAATCGCTCAAAGGCAATGACTTATCTAGATTGTAATTGGGTGTTGTTGTTGGGGCATGTTGAAATTCTGTGGCTGGATGATATATAAACTCTGGTTGTTCTCCCTGAAGAAAAGTAAGATACTCTCCTAATACGGCATTAACGTAATTTGAATCGACTTGAATTGATAGCCCTTTCTTGGAATAGGCTGAATAATCAACTATTGAATAGAGAAAATTGATTTCGTCCTTGGTTGTATCCTTACTTTTTAGGTAATAAAAGCAAAGAACATTGATGAGTATAAAAAATATTAGAACGTTAAATGTAGTAAGGGCCGCAAACCTCCAACCCGACATTATCCAGTTCATTAATTTACTACTGCTCATTATTTCTTTTGTAAAACTTTTGGTATTTTCAAATGGGACTAAAGAGGACGATGGAAGCAAATCCGCACTTAAATGAGTAAAATAATCGTAGACCTTCTATCTAGAATGGAATTTTAATGCTGTTAAATAGCGGGATATATAGCTAACTCACTTTTATGTATGTGCAAAGAACATGGTTATGAAAATAGGTCAATTTGACCTGATGGAGCTTCTGGCAATATCTGCCCAATGGCATTTTTAGAAATTCCTAACCACCCTTCTAGGATTGAAGCATATAATGATCTAAAATCGTATTTCATCTCCAAATTTTCATCTGATAAATTGAAAGAAGTTAGAGATTCTTGACCAATCATACGTTGCTTTAGCTGGGAGCCAAATAGCATTACCGAATCTGTTGTTCCGTGGTCTGTTCCATAGGAATCTGAAGAGTTTATCCTCCTGCCAAATTCCGAAAAAGTCATACCAAGAACTTGGTCTTGTTTTCCCATTAGCCGTAAATCATCTTCAAATGCAGTAATTGCGTGAGATAGATTTTGTAGCAATTCGGCATGATGCCCCATTGTTGAGTTCGACTTTTCCACTTGATTTGCATGGGTATCATATCCATTCTGGCATACCACATAAACTTTACTTCCTAACCCACCACCTATGAGTCGAGCCACGGTTTTAAGCTGTTCATTAAGGTTATTTCGGGTATACTTCTGGGAGTCACCATTCGAATTATACAATTTTGAAAGATTGCTTTGCTTATTTGAAGCCTCTTGAATTACAGGGGCATACATTTTGAATTGTTTTGATAAATCGCGAATATGTGAAATGGTTTTTCCACTCATAGTATCGCTTATTGGATCACTAGTTAGGTCTGGGCCTTCAAAGTTTAAATCCTCAATATTAGTAATGCCTATGCCAAAGTCTTCTTTTTCTCCTAGAGATACTACTGGTGAAACTTCGCCTATTCGCAAGCATGGTGGCCCTATTCTATCATGCCAAGAAGGATGATTGGAGTATTGCGGAAATTCATGATTCAAATATCTCCCTATCCACCCAGATTTCACATTTTTTTCATTGCAATTGGCGGTAAGTTTAATGTTTATAGCCTTGAAATGCGAAAGATCTGGATTTGGGTAACCTACTCCATGGATAATTGATAGTCTACCATCGTTATACAAATCACGTAAACCATTAAGTGCTGGGTGAAATCCAAATGAGGAGGTTCCCTCCAATGGCAATACCTGATTCTCAGGAATTATAATATTCTTTCTAAGTCCAACCAACGTGTCATAATTATTTAAAGGAATAAATGAATTAAGGCTATCATTACCTCCATTAAGTTGAATTAAAACAAGAACTCTATCCGTGTGTTGGGCAAAATTTGAGAGCTGATGTAGAACACTGCGCTGGAGTGCAAGAATTGGATTGAAAGTCACCAAAACTGGCCCAAATAGCCCTGCCTGTTTTAATAAAGTTCGTCTTTTCATATTACCGTAGTTGATATTCAGGTAAAGTAAAAATAGCGAGCATTAGAGTGCGAATACGATTAGAAATTTCCAACACAGTACTTTCATCACTTAAATCTTTTTGACCCTTATTCCAAAGAGATTTCCAACTCTCGCGGGCATCCTCTCTTGGGTCTAATATCAAGCGAAAATAATTTTCTGTGTTTTCTCCAATAGGGACACACAAATACTGGTTTAGTATTTGGCTTAAAATGTCATATGAGTCAGCAGGATTTTTAAGTGATCCAACCAATTTCCACACGTCTATTCGCACATTGCTTTCAGGATCAAGAGGATTTATTTTATCTGTAAGAATTTTGATGAGTTTATGTCTATCAAACAGTCTACTGGATGAAATCCAATCTTTATCATATAAAGGGTATTCATAATAAGCAGGCCAACCAGCAACCGAAGGAGGATTGCTTATATCTTGACCCATAGCACTTGTCATTTGAGAGAATATTGCCCAAATACGCCAATCTGCATTCAATTCAAATGGGTTATTAATAGAACAAGTTCGAAGTAATTCAATTGTAAAGTCAACAGGGCTTTTTATTATGCTGCCAACTAATTTAGGTGAGTAGAAGAACTCAGCGGATAACAAAGTTTTTAATACCGGCTCAATTTCATAACCATTAGTGAAAAGCATATTTGACAACGGGACTATTACTTCTTTTTCTATGGTTTCGTCAATTTCACTACTAACAAACCAACGATATAATTTTCGACAAAGAAATTTAGAGGTTTCTTGATGATTACAAATCATTTCAATCAAGTCATCAAGCTCTTTGATACCATCGCTGCCAGACCGTCCTCTAATGACATGAAAGTTATAAAACGAAGAAAAGGTCTTGTCTTCCGCATCGTGAGATTCCGCATCGAAATAGGTCCGAATCCCTTCTTTATCATCCTTCCATCCTGTTAATACTCTTGCAGCATTTTTTACATCAACTTCTGTGTAGTGTGGGTTTAATTCCTTCCCAATGGTAAATAACTCTTGTAGTTCTCGTGCGTAATTTTCATTTGGACGACCTTTTATGTTTGAATTGCCGTTTAGATAAACCAACATTTGGGCATTGGTAGTCATGTCCCTCAAAAGCACTTTAAAATTGCCTGTAGCGTTTTTATGAATTAGCTCAAAATACCGGTAATTATAGCGAGAGTCTTTTACGGTGTTAAATTCAGTAGAAAAATGATTGTGCCAAAACATAGTCATTCTTCCTTGAATACTCGTGTCATTTCGTAATAAACCAATGTACCAAGATTTTATGTGAAGCATTCTGTTTTCCTCAGAAACTGCTTTGTGTGCAACATTAATTGGCGTAGTGCCATAAGGAATTTCAGAATCATCAGTATCATGATAAATCGGGATAACACTTGTTGAATTTGTTTCAAACAACAACTCTAGACTTTCGTCCATGGTTTTGTTGTTGTGTGTTTTTATATCCTGAATTGAGACGCCATAAAGCACACGTCTAAGTAAATGTCTCAACTCTTTCTCCGTCCAAGAATCAGTGTATTTGGATATGCCCATGTTGGTATTAGGACTTTGATTATTCAGAGGAGATAAATCACAAACATATATCCAAAGTAGAATTTAATCCCTTATACAACGGATTGCCGCTCCACCTCTTTTGTTGCCTTGGTTTTTGCCTACTGTTTGGTAATCAAACCCCACAGTTCTATACCAACCATTGGAGGTACTAGCCTCACTTGAACTCCACCAGTATGCGTTAATTGAGAAATCGCTGAATGGTCCAAAATATTCGCGAAAACCAGTCGGAACTCCTGAGAATCCACTTGCGTTTGATGCTCCTGTATTTGGTGTTTGCCATATACCAGTTCCTAATTCGATAGTTCCAACTGTTTTCATTTTCCCTCCAGCATTAGTGCCACGTTGCAACGTTGCATTTGGATCATTAACAGTTGGGTCAATGTGATTTTCGAAGGTGTACCATTCCAAATCAGTTGGCACATGCCATCCTGTTGGACACACATTTCGAACATCTACTGCGGCATACCAGTTATATAGCTTGCCGTAGGGAGTGTTGAGACCGTTATCGTTATTAATATAACTCCACGCACCTGAGGTTAGCGCGTCCCACATAGTATTGTCAATAACGTTGAAAATTTGATCTCCATTGGCGTATGTTGTTGTTCTCAAATTTTCACTCATCCATTCTTGACCATTTTCAAATATAATTGTAGAATAGGTGTTACCATCTATGTCTGATACACCACCACCAGGTATAAATAGATAATTAGCCCAACTGATGCCTGGAATAACTACTGAGTTGCCACCACTCAAGCGAAGGGTGTCACCCGTATAAGAAACGGTAAAACTTTGAATTTCGTTAGTTGGATCGGCATCAGCATCGCTTAGACTAATTGGTGCGGGTTCCCATTGCTGTGTGCTACCATTATAAACTAATATATCTCCATCTTGTGCACCAGAAAAATTGAAAGCAGAATTTTCCGTGTTAGATCCAATACATATCCATTCTGAAATATTTGAATTCCAATGACAGAATTGAGCAATATCTGTATCGTACACTAAAAGGCCATTGGCCGAACTTTCAGGATTTATTGCCAATCTCTGTAAGGTGTTTAAGCGCGGAACTAAAATTCCTTTATCCGTTGATGAAATGTCTAAAATTGCATTTGGATGAGGTGTGCTAGTGCCAATGCCAACATTGTTTGACTGAGCAAAACATTCAAGCCCAATGCAAGAAATAATAAGTGCAGTGCTGATTCGATGTGCAAAAAATTGAAATAGATTCAGTAAGAATGGGCTATATTTCATGGCAAGTCATTTTTGAACCACCAAAGTAAGAAAACGTTCATTCAGTATTTACAGGGTTTTCTAATGGTGTAAATATTGGCGATTTAACTACGAAGCCAGAGTACTAGAAGTCATAAAGGTTGAGCACAATCTAAACAGCGATACACTTATACACACGTTAAACAAAAACTCGCGGTGAATTACATTCTAGTTCTTGAATTCTAACTACACGTTTTGTTTGAATGTCGCGTTGTTGGTAAAAGAGAGTTTAGTATTAAATTGAAGTATTTTCATTTTGACTAGGGAGACAAACGCCCTTTCAGTTCTGTTTTGGGGCAATAGTGTGATGACATTCTTCACAGAAGAAAAAAATCTAAATGGTCGAAAAAGAAAATTTGAGGAATAAAATGTGATTAACATTAGATGCATATATCCATAGTACCACCAGCGCGGCATACTATCATTATAATAGTCCGCTTTTTCATGAGCGGTAAGCAAAAGCATATTAACAAAATAGTCATCTGAGGATAAATCGAGTTTTTTTTCGCTGATTGATCGCTGAAATAATTCAGAACCAGGATAGGGCCAGAATCTAGCTATTCCCACTTCATTGACTCCTTGCCAGCTGCATTTAACTAAAAACCATAACGTTTTAAGAATGTCCAACATGGTTTCGTCAGGAAGAGCAATTATCACGTTTATAAAAACGTGCATTTTCTGTTTGTGAGCGAAGTTGATAGATTGAAGCATGTTTGCTAAAACTGCTTTCTTTTTAATAAGCTTGAGCAATCTGGCTGAACCAGTTTCAGGAGCGTATGTAATACTTCGGCATCCTGATAGGTATAGGTGTTTGGCGACTTCTTCATCTATAGCTTCCGATCGGGTTCCTGCTGGTATTTGCCATTTTACCTGCATTCCCCTAGAAACGATTTCATTTGAAAAATTTATAATCCACTCACGTTTGATTTTAGCTGTCAAATCGTAGAAATCGAAATTAGTAATGCCATATCGCCTAGTTAAATCCTCTAGTTCATCGGCAACATGACTTGGACTTCTCATATAGTATCGTGTTCCCCACATCAATGGACTTGAACAAAAAGTACAACTATACGGACAACCGCGAGTAGCCATAACAGGTAGTGAAGGACTGTCTGAAAAGCCCCACTTTATCATGTGCTTCTGATAATTATCCAAAGGAAATTGCTCCCAGTCTGGCAAAGGCATTTTCTCTAAGTCTTTAACTCTATTTCTGCGCGGTGTAGAAACAATTTGGTTATCGTCTCGAAACGTAATACCCTGAACATTTTTCAGCGGGTCACCTTTTTCAAGAGAATTTATTAAGTCAACAATAGTTTCTTCTCCTTCTCCAACCACGATTGCTTTAAGTGATTTAGACTGACCCAAACACAATTCTGGAATTGCTGATATATTTTCTCCTCCAGCAATGATTGTGACATTGGGCAATTTCTGACCAATAAAGCCTATTAAAAATCTGTCTACTAACCAATTATTGGCAAACATGCAGCTAATGCCTACCACCTGAGTGCTGGGAGGAATTTTTTCTAAAATTTCATCTGCCGTGAGGCCAAGGGTAGATAATCGAGCATTATCAGGTAAAGGACTTGATGTGTTGGGGGAAAAATAAATAGGAGTAATCTGAGTTGGGTGCTCTCCAATAGCATCAATTACTGAAACGGAATGACCTGCATTTTTAAGAGCAGCAGCTATAAATGCCAAGCCTAATGGGGGTGATGGATTCATTGAAAATGAACCAAAATTCACAAATTGCGGAGGACGAATAAGGCAAACATTCATTTCCTATCGTATTAGTTTGAAATCCCAAAACATAATTTTGGAAAACTACGCAATTATTATGACTTTATTCATTTTAACATGGGATTGAGATTCTATCAATCCAGAAATCAACGGATGATATGGTAGCTAGATTTTCTCTGCTAATTCAACAATGAGACTTTGTAATGTTGCCCTGAAATGCAAGTGGAATGTCGTATTGAACAGATGAAAGCCGAAAAACTATGACTTAGTCTGCTAAAGCAAGCTGACAAAACCGTTTTAAGTCATTTTTAATCTAGCAAAAATATGTGGTGAGCGCTTTGTTTAGCCTTCTACATATTTTGCATCTGCACTTGTCTCACGTGTGTGGACCGTAAATAGGAATAATGATTTTCAATGCAAGAATCAAACGAGAATTTTTCGACTGGTAAAAATTGAAGGTCTTTTCTATAAACAGATTTCATATACGCACTGGTAATTTTTAATCGTTCGTCTTCTCCCAAATACAAAGCATCTTGATGTGACAACCACGCTAAGAAATTCTCAGGTTGTGATGCGTCACAATTACAAAGACGACTTTGATAATCGATGTATCTAGGAACTAAGGAATAGTTGAAGAGGTCGAACATCACATAATTATTTCCGGTATAGTTTTTTATCCAGAACGAAAAATCATGATCCATAATGTGAAAAGATCCTGTAGTAAGAACCACTGTTTTATTGGAAATTTTTTTTTCAAATTGATTCATCGCTTGTTCTGAACAGGCAACTTGGGATGCTGCTATTGCATTTCTATTCCTGTAATTACCAATTGTATCATAGGTTGTTACCGCAGTTAGTACAAGTGCCAAAGTGAAAATCCCTTTGAAATAGATTGAATTGGGTGTTTGGCCATTCCATTTATGGATGAAATAAATACATGATACCAATTCCAGAATAAATAGCAATGGAAAGAAATGTCTTTCACTAAGAAGCCCTTTGTAAGCCAAATAGAGCATTGGAATTAGGCATAGCATTACGTAGACAGAAAACTTTATCGCTGATTGAATTGATTTACTTTTCAGAAAGAGAAGCCCAATTATTAGAATTCCTATTAAAAAAGATATAGGGTAAAAAAGTAAGTAGGCCTTCATGGTTTCTAACCCACGGCTAAATTTTTTGATTGAGAATGGTGAGTCTTTAATTAGCGTTCGCATGTAATTAGCGGTTACATTATTTGGATCTATCCAAATTCCATACCTAGCTAATTGATGTTTTGCTGAATCTATTTCTGTTTTACGCGTATCAAGATTGACAATGTTACCCGACATAAATTCGTATTCAATTTCTGGCTCCACTTTAACAATAAAGCTCGCAGAATTGCTCCAGTAAATTGAAACCACCATAAAGAATATGCAGGTATAAAGGGCCAATGGCGTAAGGCGGTTCCAAATATGTGTTATCGGTAATGAAAACAAAAGTGATGTAAGCCCTATAGTCCAAAGAATGCCAATCGCTGATTCGCCCCTGTGAAGAAGACCAGTAATAAACAATAAGTTCAATAAGATAATCTTTTTGAAACTAATTGAACGAATTAGTAACAAATAGAGTGCTGCCCCACCACACATAATTAATGAGGCTCTTGTATGAGAAATAGACACAAGACTATCTAAATAGAACAAACCAAAAAACAGATTCAACAACCATACAATGAATTTGGGTGCGATAGGCTTAATACAATTTGTAAGCACTCGCAGGCAGATATAAAATCCAATTACGGTCATAGAATAGGTACCTAATCCAAGCCAATTGACATCCGGAATGATGGTGTGAAAGGCCCTATAGAAATAGTTGAACCCTGTATATCCGAGGAAATACCAGTCAACAAGTGAAAAATCGCAGAATTGACCAGAAGCCAAATTCCCCATAAAAGAACCGTAGTCATCTTGGGCAAATGGCCAAAAGAAAGATGACACAGCCAAGCAAAAAAGCAATGTAGTAAGCTCAATTTGCCTAGCTTTCAAGTTCCGTAGCATAGTTAAATTACAAATTACCTACGATTGATGAAAATACGATTAGGCTGAAAATCTAGTCTACAAAAACTTAAATCTTCGTTGAATAGGTAGGTACAGTGTCCAAAAAAGACTAAACCCTGTGCACATTAGATTATGAATACCGACAGGAAAATCTCGGATAACCCTGTAACGGTCGTATAAAACATTGAACGTAGATGTGCCCAGGTTATTGGAGCAAATTTCCATTGTTCGTTTGCGAAATATTTCGGGTATTATGTCAACTATAATAATATACCGTCTTTGATTAGATTTATTCCATGCGCTGTGGCGATTTACAATTGTAAACGTAAGTAGTTCACCTTCGCTCCATCCATGAGTTTCATTGCCCACCTGAATGGCACAAATGGGTGCTTTTTCTGGAATTACAAGTCCAATATGAGCACGCACAATTCCATTTGTATTTCCGCAATGCGGCAGGATATCTGTATGAGGAGGAAGTATACTAATAGTAGCATACACACAATTTGGAATCTGGCTTATTACTGAAGCAATCTTTGGAAATCGTTCTAGATTTTTATGAAACATCCATAAGTAATTCACCAAATATGTGTGACTCCATTTGTTTTCTGTATTTGTTGGCGGTAAATGGGAGTCCATTTCTTTGACAATCCCCATTTCTTTTTCATAAGCTAGAATTTCGTCTCGCATTGTTTCCCAATTATCCACCAGTGGTTGCAATTCGGGAAACAAGGATGGGGAGTAGAAATAATCTAAGCTTCCAAGGTATTCTTCATTTGGAGGTCTGAGGTAAACTATCTTTTCTCCTTCGGGCCAAATATATTTTTCACTTGCCATGAAAACGTTATTTCATCTTTAGTTAGCTAACAAAAGTAGGTTTTGAATCATTGCAGAATTTCACGAAAATGGCAATTTAAAATTTAACCAGATAAGTAATCTGTTGGGTTTGCTAAATGTAGTTTCGTTATAAATTTTGGGAATCCAAAGAAGGTTTAAGCCTATTTAAGTTGAAAGTACGAAGTACATTCTTTATGAAATTTTTATACAAAATTTGCTCTAGCCTTGATTCATGTTTATTATTTATCAGATTTCGGAGGGTTACAATTAACCGCCAAGGCCTGAAAAGGTAATTGCTTCCGTAAAATGAAATGAGTAGTAAGAAAACGTATAATTTGATGTTAATTCCGCTAATATTTTTAGAATATACCTTGCTTGGCCATAAATCATAAGAGTCTATAATTTCCATAAGGCAGTTATCATTATACAAATCCAGTTCTCCATTTTGTGAAAGTCGGTCAAAAAGCACACTTCCTGGATATGGAGTAAATACAGCAATTGCCACATCATTCGCACCGTTCCAACTACATTTTATTAGGAATAAAAGAGTGTGTATCATGTCAATATGTCGATCATCTGGAAATCCAATAATCATGTTCAGATGAACGTTTAATCCAGCGGCATTTGAATGGGATATAGATTTTAACATGCTGGGTATTTTCACCTTTTTTCTAACCTCTTGGAGCACTTTTTTCGATCCAGACTCTGGTGCATAAGTGATGTTTTTACAACCCGCCTCAAATAAATGTTTGGCAACTTCAAAATCAATGGCTTCTGATCGAGTACCTGAAGGAAGCTGAAAGCTTATTTTTAGCTCTCTTCGAACAATTTCCTGGCACATTTCGATGGTCCAATCTCTATAAATTATTGCTGTGAGGTCGTAGAGGTCAAAGTTTACAGCGCCAAATTCAGAGTACAAATATTCGAGCTCGTCTACAAAATCTTTCGCGGATCTAATCTGATATTTTCTTCCCCACATCTGCGGACTTGAACAAAAAGTACAGTCGTAAGGGCAACCCCTTGAAGCCATTACTGGTAGCGTATTTCCCCGAAATACTCCATGAGACATTCTATGCTCAAAATATAGATTTACTGGAAAAAATTCCCAAGCAGGCCAGCTAATTCCATTTAATTCAGCAATTCGTGCCTTCTTTTTGTTTTGTAAAATCTGGCCATCCTTTCGAAATACAATTCCAGCGATACTATCAGTAGCTTCATTTTTTTCAATAGTGTTAATTAACGATATTATGGTCTCTTCACCCTCCCCTAACACTATATAATCTAACCCTGAGGCTTGCGTCATGCTAAATACTGGGGCAGCTGTAACGTGTTCTCCTCCAGCCACAAGTACAGCATTAGGAAAAGCTAATCGGACGGTTTGGATAACCTCTCTATCATACATCCAATTGTTTGTGAACATAAATGAGAAACATATTATCTGGGTGTCCACTTTAATTTTTGCTGTAACACTTTCTTTGTTTAGCCCGAAAACGAAAACATTTTCTTTGAAAAGTTCGGTATTATTAATCCCTTCAGCCGTTGCATCCACAACTTGCAACTCATGCCTTTCTTTTTTTAGAGCACCAGCAATATAAGCCAAACCGAGGGGCGCGGTTGGCATTAAGGCAAACGATGCTCCTTTATGGAGTATTGGTGGTTTAATTAAGCAAATCTTCATGCTTTCAACATTTGCTTATTTGAACACGATTATGTGTTTCTTAAGAGTACAATTCAAAAAAGTGAAAAAACTACTGGTTTAGTCAATCCAAATAGTGTTTGTATTACGGCTAAGGAAAATCTAAAAACACTTATTTCAATAAATCTAACTTCCTCCATACCTAGTATATTTTTTCAATCACCGTATTGGGCCTTTTCCTAACCGTTTCGTGTATTCGAACTAGATATTCGCTAAGAATTGCCCCTATTATGGATAGTAAACTAATTGCAAAAAACAACAAAACGATTAGCCAAGTATTAAATGAAAGCGGCTTATCTATGTGAATAATGAATGCTGAGGTTATGGTTAAGAAAGCGATTATTAAGCTCAACGAAGCAAGTAAATAAACAATTTTTCGTGGAAGGTCGGTAAAAGAAAAAATGGTATCAAAAAACAATCGAACCTTTTTAGAAAAATGCCATTGAGAAACTCCAGATTCACGCTTTTTTCTTTCGTACGGAATGGCTTTGTATGGATAACCAAGCCAAGTAATGAGATAAACAATGTTTGTGTTTTTTTCAGAAATCCGGACTATTTCTGTTCTTATTTGCTCATCAAATAAAACTAAGTCAAATCCTCCGGGAGGAATATTTGAAATAGCGAAGTGTTTCACTAAAAGGTGATAGAGAGAAGAAAACAAACTTCCATCTTCGCGTTGATTTCGATATGCAATGACTAGTTTTTCGCCTCCTAGCCAGTATTGAAACATTTCGTCAATTAATTCGGGTGGATCTTGCAAATCGGCATGCAAATGCACATGACAGTCGGCCTCCGCGTGTTCCATGCCAATGAGCAAAGCATTATATGACCCAAAATTTCTAGTGAGATTGATTACTTTGATGTCTATTGGATGTTTTTGTTGAAAGCTCAATAAACCATCTAAAGTTCGGTCGGTAGATCCATCATTCACAAATACAAATTTGACTGAAACCAGATTGTGAAGACGTTCACGCAATTGCAATAACCTCTCGCACAAAGCAGGAGTGCTACCTTCATTTTGAAAGCAAGGAATTATAATTGCTAATCGAATCATGAAGGGACTAAAAATTCAGTTTTATTGAAGGAAGTGTCTTGATCTTGGAATAAGTGTGAGGAAAAACAAAGCAATACGGAGTTAGCTGACATTCTAACACACAACCAATTCTCTTGCGGAATATATAGCCCTTTACTTGGATTATCCAGTTCGAATTCGGAGATATTGCCTTTTCTATCCATTAGTTCAACTACCATAATTCCTTTAATAGCCACAATCATTTGTTGCGCATTGAGGTGGGCGTGTTGACCATGTTCTGAGGCAACTTTCGCAGAATGAATCCAATAGGTTCGTTTTACCGAAAAAGGAATGTGTTTATCAATTTCAGCAACAACAATTTGTGAATTCACATCTTTCGAGGGAAATTCTGAAAATTGTATGATTCGTGGAATATTCATTCTGTGAAAACGAAAGTAACGACCAAAAGCGACCCGGATTAGTGGGTTTTAATGTTGCCTTGATAAGATACTAATAATCAGTAACCGCAAACTTACACTGTCTGCGCGTTAATTCGATTCCAAATTTCTGCCTTCAACATTAATAAGTGACAGTTTCAATCGGCCTTTTCTCAAGCGCGAACCATTGACTTTAGCCAACTTAGAAGGCTCTTTTTTTGTGGATTGATAGGGGCATTACTTGCTAATGTGCTTTTGGAATGGTTCATTTTAAACCCTGCGCCTTCTTTCATTTCTCGAAGTTTGTTCTCCAGCAATTCCCGCCTTAGGATTGGCGAAGCATAAGGGATATGCCCAATGGGCTGCCCCTGCTTTGGTCGTTGCATGATGGCCTCCGCAAAATTCTCGAAGCGGATGAGGAAATCATCTTCCTGCTCGCGCACCTCCAGTTCCTCGCGGTCGGGTTCCTTGTAATGGAAATACATCTGCGCGCCTGTCGACTTAATTCCAGCTGTGATAGCCTTGCGCACCTTGCCACTTATGTTGGGCAGACTATAATGAATTACGCTCTGGTTCAGGATGACGGCCATGCCTGCCTTCACTTCCATCGGTACCAGTTCTTGCATCACCAAATCTTCATTTCCTGAAAAGAAGAACGGCACGGTTGGTGCCCGCACCACATTGTGGCGGTCGAAGTGACTTCCAGGCATAATCATCAGCGGGCCGTTTTCCATCGTCACATCGCAGAGCGGCACCCAACAATTGAGTGCTACATGCTTCGACTCATCTACAATGGTCCAGTCCTGATGTGCGGCCAAAGCGCTGTTCTCGCCTGGTAACTTATAGAGAAATGCTCCACCAAACGGCACATAATCTTGGAAAAGCTCAGCATATCTACGACTGAACACCTCCACTATGCCATCACTTGCCCGCTTCTTGTAGTCAAAATCATTGCTATAACTACC
>Ga0247843_1001094_pt1 | contig 58519 bp, 43 predicted proteins | sample LaCruzMarch2017__FD_192420 | JGI IMG/M metagenome (GOLD analysis project Ga0247843, IMG submission 192420) | Freshwater microbial communities from meromictic Lake La Cruz, Castile-La Mancha, Spain - LaCruzMarch2017_8m | ecosystem: Environmental > Aquatic > Freshwater > Lake | place: Spain...
AAGCTCAAAGCCAACGGAAAGCCTTCTAAAGCTGCGCTTACGGCCGTCATGCGAAAACTCATCGTCTTGCTCAATCATCTGATCAAACACCCAGAATTTTCCCTTGCCTCATGACACAGTTGCTTCGTGCGAGCCTCCGCATTTCCGGATCTAGTTTTATTCGGTCGTCGATTTCGTCTCGCGAGCCCTGTCGTCGAGCCCAGTAATCCAACGGGCGCCTAGCCGCAGAGGTTTGCGGTGCCTCTAGAGCTCGTTTAGGTGGGCAGTCCAGCTCCCATCAAGACTCCGCTGGAGTCCGGCGAAGTGATGGGTAGGTAAGCAGTCGCCTAAACATCGACTGGGTGGGCAATCCCGCCACTGTCAGGGGTTTGCCGGGCTGACTTCAGCCGTAGCCTGCGGAGGATTCTCAACGGATCCAACCTCCTCCACGCGGACGGGGTCTCCTTCCTTGACGAAGCCGTCAGCTAGTTCATTGCGGTAGCCTTGAACCTGCTCCTCTAGTTTGACCTTCGCCAAGCCGGTGAACGGTTCACGAGCGGCGATGGCTCGACCGAGCCCGAAGGATTCGTAGCGTTCAAGAATTTCTTTGCCGGTGCTGTAAAGTTCAAGATTGCGGCGTTCACGATCCTTGACCAAACGGGTCAGTTCGAGCTTTTCCGCCTGGAGCTTGGCGCGGTCCGCTTCCTTCTTGCGCGCGATCTCGGTCACCTGCACATGGGAGGCTTTCCATTTGTCCAAAGAAGCAGCCAAAGCGGCACCCTGGGCTTCGGCGACAGCGAGGCGCTCGGAGGTTTCCTTAAGCTTCTGACTGGACACGGCCTTCTCATCGTCCGCCTGTTTGGTTGCCTCGCTGAGGGCGCGCTTGAGGTCGGCGATCTGCCGTTCGCTCTGTACTTTGAGGGCCTGTAGTTCCGCGTCAAGCCGGGCTCGCTCTCCCTCTACGGTCCGCTGTTGGATCATGGAAGTGCGCAGCGCTTCCCGCAGTTTGAGTTCGACCTCCGAGGTCTCTTCTTGAGCGCGAACCGCAGTTCCGCAGAAAAGGAGGAGCGCTGTGATGAGTAGAACGACCTTCATGACTTCAGAATTTGGCGTTGATGTCGAATTGGATGATGTCGGACTTAAGAGGAGGTCCGGTGATTTCGCTGGCGCCCATCCACTGCAGCCTGAGATTGACTTTCGGGGTGATGGAGTATCCGGCACCGACGGTGAAACCTTCCATGTTGGTCCCGCCAAGCCCGAAAGCGGAGTCAGCGAAGCCATCCACCACCGAGTCTGATTCGACAAAACGGTAGCCAAAATGAGCGTCCCAATCCCCCTTGTTGGTCAGCAGGGGCGGTCCGACGCGAACGCCCAGGTTCCAGGCGTTGCCACCACCATCAAAGTCGCCGACGGACGCCCCCTCGGCGACCGGTCCGCGATTGTTTACGGCGACCTCGTCGATGTCGGCTTGATTGAACGCGAGATTGGTGGAGAAATCTCCGAGCAGGGAGATTTGGACTGGCTCAAAGAAGTCCAGGTCGAGCCTGGCGTTATAGCCCAGAATTTGGTATTTGGAGGCCAAGCCAAAGTATTGATATTGCCTCGAAGAACCAAAATCATTGAGGGGATCCGCGATGATATCCCGTAGGGCCATGTAGGTGTTCCCCTTCTGGGCGAAGGTTGGGCGCCGGTCATCCGTGCTGCCTGCGTCCACAGGGGTCAGGGGGATGTAGGGGATGGAGAGTTCACCTTCAATGTTGTCGAAATTGAAGAGGCCTGCGGCGAACTGCGCGTTGACATCGCCACTCTCGCCGGAAACCTTGGCTCCCAACTGAGCCGCCTGGAGCCACTTGTTCAAGGTGTCCGCTTTGTCGGGGCTGTTGAACGGCTGATCAAACAGGGTGGTGAAGACTGGGAAAATACCGGCATTAAAGAAGGGGGAGATCCGGTCGGTCAGCTTGTGATCCACGTGGATGGCGAGGCCATCGAAGTTCAGGTCATCATCCCACATGATGACGCTGGTTTTGAAGAACGGGTTTGGCATCCGGCCGCCAGTGATCCGCATGGAGGAGGTGGTGCCAGTTGTTTCCCACTTCAGGAAGGCTTGATCGAGCCAGATGGCATATTTCTGAAAGTCTGAACCCAAAGTCTGGTTGGTGCTGACGGGGTTGATATCGTTCCCGCTGGCGACCCTGGCACCGAACGTAAAACCGTCACCCAGGTCCATTTCTGCCCCGAAGCGGACCCGAATCCGGTGCCGGGAGCGGTTCTCCTCGACGTTCCGTTGCGGCGAGAAGATGGTGCCGGACACGTCGAACGGGTCGCCGCGGTTGATGCGGTTGAAGTCTGGGAACGATCCGGTGTTGTCGTTGCCGTCTGGGAACATGGTAAAGTCACTGCGGCCCCGGAAGTCAGCAAAAAATCGCATATTTTGGACCCACTCGGGGAATGTGCCTGGTGCGGCCCAGCCCTCGGCTTTGGCTTGGGCCATGACTTGCTGCTTGATCTCCTCTTGCATCCGGTTCTTAACCGGTTCCGGAACGTAGCTCACGACCACGTCCTCGTCCTCAACCATGGCCAAGTCTTCCGCGACCAGGGCAGCGGTCGCGGCGTTCTGATTGGCGACCTCGGAATCGCGTTGCGCTTGAATCATGAGATCGGCGGCGTCTCCTTCACTGAGAATGCCTTTGGCGACCAATCGGTTGACCAAGTTCACGACCACGTTGTCGGAGGGCGGAGCCGGCATCGGGGCGCTTCCATCCAATCCCTGCAACGACGGCGGATCTTCCAGTTGGAAGTCTCCCACCGGGAAAAGGCCGTTGGTGAGCGGTGCCGGTGCCAGACCACCAGGCATGGGCTCGGGGGCGGTTGGGGTGAGAGGATCCTGTGCCTGGCCGTTCGCCAAGGTGGTGATCACCATGGCAAGGGCCGCCAGGCCGGTCGGGATGCTGAGCTGAGGGAATGTCACGTGGAAAGGCATAACGGAAGCGTGCGAGAATTCAGTTGGGCTTACGTGCCGAGATCCGAAGATTGATCGGCATGGGCATGTCGGCCGGGGGTGGTTCCGGCAAACGAAGACCGCTGAGGACATCATTGCGGAGGGCCCCGTCGAGGGCGCTGTCTCCAGTGGAACTGACGAGTTGGGCCCTGGTCACTCGACCGGTGCTGTCGGCCCAGATTTTCACCTGGATGCTCAACACGGCGGTCCTGGTCAGACTGTTGCCTCGCAGCGCATCGCTGATGGCGGTCTGCACCTTGCCGGCGTACCAACCGTATTTGCTGCCGGGCTTGCGACCGGTGCCGCCAATGCGCCCGCCCATGCCGCTGCCTCCGCCTTTGGAACCGAGACCAAAACCGTCCGGCGGACCGTCACCCACGATGCCCGTGGCCATGGGGGCGTCAGCCGCAGGAGCGGGTTCGGGCTCAGGCGGAGATGTGTCCGGGGCAGTTTCCTCGACGAACTTTTCTTCCTGCGTCGGCGGTGGTTCTTGCTGAGGCGGGGGAGGTGGCGGAGGCGGCGGTGGTGGTGGCGGAGGCATCACCGGCATGGTGATTTCCACCATCTTGACGGGAGAAGCCTTCTTCTTTGGTCCGGTGTCCTTCTTCGTGACGAAGAACGCCGCTCCCGCTCCAACCAGCAGGACGAGGGCAATGATTTTGCCGCCGTGCTGGGAGAAGAAGGATTCGTTCTCGTCGTCGAGTTGGGAATTCATCGGTGCGGGATCTTTTCCTCTACTTAGTTGGCTGGGTGGCGAGGCCAATCTTGGTGATGCCGACCCGGCCCACGACATCGAGGACATCCATGATACCTTGATATTGAGTGGCGCGGTCTCCGCGGACCACGATGGGGAAATCGGGATTCTGAGCTTTGTGCTCGTTCAGACGCTTCTCCAGCACCTCCAAGGTAACTGGAACCGTGTCTAAGAAGATTTTCCCCTCGTTGTTCACGGTGACCGCCTTGCCCTTTGGCCCTGCGAGGTCCGCAGCGGGTGCCTTGCTGCCCTTGGGGAGGTCTACCTTGACTCCCTGGACACCTGCCGTCGTCATGATGATGAAAATCAACAACAACACAAGGTAGAGATCCACCATTGGGGTGACGTTGATATCGTCAAAGCTCTTTTCGTCTCCGCCTTGCATCGTGATTTTGTTGGGAACGGGGATTACTCAGCCGGTGCCGCCGGGGCGGGGCCAGGGGAAATGCCACTGCTGCCGAAAGTGACCGGACGGCTGGGCATGGATGGAGAGGGAGGTGTTGTCGGAGCCGGGGGAGAGGACGGGGCGGCCGGGGCTCCCGGAGAATCCTCGGGACAGAACTCCGCCATTTTGGTGACGAACTCGTCGATGAAGACGTTCATCGAGCTGAGGATGACCTTGATCCGATTGCTCAAGTAGCTGTAGTTGAACAGCGCTGGGATAGCGACGATCAGACCGACCGTCGTAGCGAGAAGCGCTGAAGCAATACCGGGAGCGATCGCGGCGACCTCGACCTCGCCAGACTTGGCGATTTCTGCGAAGGTGATCATAACCCCAACGACCGTGCCGAGCAGGCCGATATAGGGGCCGCCCGCGATGCTGATCGTCAGGAGGATCAGGCCGTTGTTCATGCTGTGGCTCTCATGAGTCAGGCCCGAGTCGAGGGCGGCGCGGATGGCCTGGAGAGAGCGGGCAGACAAGGCAGCCTTGCCATCGCCTTTGACGCGATGACTGATTTCCTCAAGACCGATGAGATAGAGGTGGTAGATTGGCGATTTTTTGAGGTGACGCATCGACGCTCGGGAGGCGACGCCGCCCATCGACCTGATGCTTTCGTCATCGCTGAGATTGATTGCGGCCAGATTCGCGGACGCTTTCTTCCAGTCTTTGAGAAAGAGATCGCTGCCCTTCTGGATGCTGGTGAGGTAGTTGAACTTCACGATCGAGACCCACCAGCTGAGGACGATCATGACGGCGCAGAGGGCAACGGCGACCCAGCCGTCGAATTTCATTTTGGCGGCGATGTCCCCGAAGAGACCGATGTGTTCCATCCACTCGGGTTTGTGTCCGCCGCCGCCCGAGGCCTCGTCCTCGAGTATCGTCACCATTTTAGCCCCATCTTCGCTTCCGGACTGACTGATCGCGGAGAAGGCCAAGGTCCCAACACTCAGGGCTGCGTTGTGGATTTCAAACTGATCGACCTCGCCGACGAAGCCGCCACCCGCTTCGACGGTGCCGCCGATCAATCCTGACGTGGTCAGGGCGGGCATCGGTTTTGGAATGGAGCCATAGGGTTTGCCTCCCACGAAGAGATCCGTCTTCGTTCCGGATGTGACCACCGCGAGGTGTTTCCAAAATCCTTCCGGAACGGCTTCGCCTGGAGAGGTCCGAGCGCTGCCTGACCCGTCCTTGATTTCTACATAGGGGATCCCGGCGTCCACACCCATGACGAACGAAGCCGCTCCATCCTTCCGCGTGAACAGGGCACCGCCGGTCGCCGGTGCGGTTGGCTTCACCCAAACGGACAGGGTGACTTCGGATCCGGCGTTCCACTTGAGGGAGTCTGTAGCCGGGACATCGATCCCATTGGTGCCGAATTGAAGGATGCCGCCGGCGATGAGCGCTCCTTCGGTCACGGCGGGTGTCACGGTTGAGGCGTTCTCGTTGCCCGATGAATCCCGGGCCGCCGCACCGCGGTCGCTGAAGTGATAAACCAAAGTGGCGGTAGGCGGGAAGCTCTCCTTGGCGCTCGTGGTGGGCGCGGTGGCTTCTGCATTGCCGTGGTAGAGAACGAGATTGGTCGGCCCGCCTGCCTTCAGCTCGGGAACGAGGACCCAAAGAAGGGCCTCGTTCATAAGGGCGTCGTACCGTTCAAAGTGAGTCGACAATTCGGTCTTGCCGTCCTCGCCGATAACGCGGACGTCGCTGCCGTCTTCCTTGGCGCTTGCAAACTGGAAGTTTCCGCTGTGCAGACGCAGGAGCACCATGACAGGGCCGGAAGGTTCGGCTCCAGCGGATGGCGTGATCGCGATTGGCTTGCGAATGGTCCAGGCTTTGTCCCACCAACCAGCCGCGTGTTCTTCAGCGCCGAGCGGCGATGTGGCCGTCGTCCAGAGGAGCGACAGGAACAGCGCGACGCGGCCGAGCCGGTGGGATGCGTTAGCGGGGAAGATCATAAGCGGAGATCGGAAGGGTGAAAGAAACTAGAAATCAGATTGAACCCGGAAGCTGAGGAATGGGTCGTGTGCCACGGTGGTGCCCTGATCGACCAGGGGCCATGCCACATCGAGTCCGCCCTCAAGGTGATTCCAAAGCGTCATGGTGGAGCCGAAGCCGAAGCTGGCCAGCTTGAAGTCATCCGCCTGTTCCGGCAGGGAGTCGTTCAGGTAGAGCCTGCCGGCATCGAAGAAGGCGTGAAGGCGGAGTTCGTTGTCGGGCGTGCCTCCTTCCGATTCGCCCGTGCCCTTCAAGAAGGACGGGGTGCGGGCCTCAACCGTCATGAACCAGCCGTTGTCGCCCAGCGAGGTGGACTCAAGATAGCCCCGAACCGTGGAAGTGCCGCCCCCGGCCATCTGTTCGCTGTTGATAAGCGGAGCATTGCTCAGCTGAGTTTGGAACTTGCCGAAGAGCTGGAACCCCAGAGGCAATTCTTGGGTGTGCGAGGTGTCGGCCCGCAGGTACATCCAGCCGCCGTCCGACTTAAAGCGCCGGGCGTCGAAGGTGTTGGGATCGCTGCCCATCCCCCGGAGATGGAAATTCACCGAGGCGTTTAAGTCGGTGAAGAAGTTCTTGCCCGCCCATCCGCCGCCGTAAGCGACTGAGATGGGGTAGTAGTCGATCGGAGTCTCAATCACATCCGTGCCGATGTTGATGTTCTCCTTGAAACTCTTGTAGTCCATCCCGGCGCTCAGGGAGTGAAAATAGATTCCCTGACCGGGGAGATTCCACATTCCGCGAAAGCCAAGGATGGTGCCCGAGCCCGCGACGGCGGCGCCGCCCAACGTGGAGACGTTGCTATCCTGCATGGTGGCGTTCACCATGAGTGAGAAGTTCGACAGCTGCGGAAACCGGGTGATGTAGTAGCTCGAAATGACCATGGCATCCTCGATCCGCTCGGGCGCGATCTGCGAAGCGATTCCGAAGCTGTGCCCCTTCTGCCAGAGGTTGGCGTAACTGATGGAACCGTTGAGACGCAGTTCAGTGGTATCAGGACTGTAACGGTTGTTCAGCTCCAGGCTGCCGTGGAGGGGAGATTTGTCCTTGACCTCCAGGTCGATATCCACGGTGTTCGGGGCCACTCCCGGCCGGATGGACGGAATCACTTGGCGCTCGGCCCAGGTATTGAGGGCGACGATGTCCTTGGTGACCAAATTGAAATCCGGCACGGTTCCTTCCGCCAGCGACGGTGCAGCCCGTTTGATCTCGCTGGGCAAGAAGTAGCGGGATCCCTTCACCGTTACCCGTCCGATCTTGTTCTCCACGACATCCATGAAGATGATTCCCCGGGTGCCATTCTGCCGGGGGAGTTCCACTGCGACCGTTTGGTAACCCTTGTTCTTGAACGCCGTTTCCAACGCGAGGCGCGCGGCTTCCAGATCATCCAGGGAACGACCGGGGCCCAGAAACGGGTAGATCACGTTCTCGATCTCACTGGTGGAGAGCAGCTTGGAGCCGCGCACCCGAATCTGCTTGATGGCAAAGGTCATCCCGGGCTCCGCTCCGGTCTCGCCGGGAAGCTCAGTGGAATTGTCACCAAAATTGGGTGCAGGAGGCTCCGGCAGTGGCGCTTGAGCGGCTGCAGTCGAAAGCAGACCAAGCGCGATCAACCCACTCCAGGGGTGAACACGACTCGAAATCTTTCGACTGAGGTGGCATCTCATTTTTTTAAAAAGAAGCGGCTTCTGGCCGCCCGCTAGAGTCCGCAGCCCCGTGTCGTGTTCAACTCAGGGGAGGTGACAATAGTGTCACCTATAGACATTTTTGCGACTCGGCCAAGAGAAATTTTAGAAAGAAGCCTGCCCTGAGTTCGTGTGATGGAAGCCCACCCCGCGCAGGGTTGTCAATGTGACAATTCTGTCACAATGGCGCACCGCGAGTGCGGCGGGACTGGCTCAGGCTTCGTCGGCGGCGAGGCGGCATGCCTTAGCCGTATTCGCCATGAGCATCGCGATCGTCATCACGCCTACTCCGCCCGGGACGGGTGTGATCGCCCGGCACTTGGCGCTGACTGCTGCGAAATCGACATCGCCCACCAAAGCATATCCACCGGCCTTTGCGGGATCAGGAACCCGATTGATCCCGACGTCGATCACCACGGCACCCTCGCGAACGAAGTCGGCCGTCACGAACCTAGGGCGTCCAATCGCTGCGATGAGAATATCCGCTTCTCGGCAGACTGCTGGGAGATCCTTCGTCCGTGAATGGGCGATCGTCACGGTGGCGTCCCCGCCGATCCCTTTGGCGAGGAGGAGGAGGGCGATCGATTTGCCCACCAGCAAACTGCGGCCAATCACGACGACGCGGGCGCCTGCGGTCGGAATTCCGGCGAACTGCAACATGCGTTGGCAGCCAGAAGGAGTGCAGGGGGCGAAACCGCTCGGATCTTCCATCACCAATTTTCCCAGATTGACCGGGTGCAGACCATCGACATCCTTGGCGGGATTGATCGCACGGATGACCGTTTGTTCGTCGAGATGTTTGGGCAGCGGCATCTGAACGAGAATGCCGTGGATCGCGGGATCCTGGTTGAGTATTTCGATTTGGGCCAGCAAATCGGGAAGGGAGGTTTCTGCGGGGAGTTCGATCTTGGCCGAATGGAGGCCCAGTTCCCGACATTTGCGGTCCTTGGAGCCGACGTAGGCCTTGGAGGCGGGATCGTCACCGACGAGGACCACGGCCAAGCCGGGGCGCAGTCCCCGGGCGGCGAGCGTAATGAGCTCAGCGGAGAGTTCGCGATAGACTTCGGCGGCGACGTCGGCACCCCGGATAACGATTGGCTCAGTCATGGCAATCTTCCGCACACATCAGTTCTTCAATCCCCAAGCGGAACTCTTCGAATTGCTGCTCGTTGATGTCGGGGGGAACGTGAACCACGGGGCCGGCGTAGACATCAACCCGGGAGAACGGCTTGGGGATCCGAAATTGATCCCATGACTTCAGCTTCCAGTAGTTGTGGTAGCGGACGGCGAGGGGCATGATGGGTGTCCCCGTCTTTTTGGCGAGGAGGACCAAGCCTGGACTCAATTTGTAACAGGGCCCGCGTGGGCCGTCTGGGGTGAGCGCAATGTCGTAACCTTCGCTTAGCCAGGAGGTAAGTTCGATCAAAGCCTGAGCTCCCCGCCGGGAACTTGAACCCCGGATAGGGGCCACGCCGACCAGTTCAAGGACTGCCGAAGCGATCTCCCCATCCCGGCTGGCGCTGGTCAGAGCGGCTCCGCGACGGTCGAAGAAGAATTTCCGGTACATCAGCGGAAAGCTGAAAAGGCAATTGTGCCAGAGAGTCCAAATGTAGTTGGTCTGATCTTGCGGCAAGAGCGGGGACTTTGCATGCAACTCAAACCGTAGCGTTATCCCCAGGAGCCGGATGATGCCGTAGCCAACCGCGCCGATCAACCGTGCCTTCCAACCAATAGGGAGATTTGAGGGGCGCGCCATGCGAGTCGGGAAACAAGGGACAAAGATGCGGGGTTCAAAGATACGCCGACTCCCGGAGCACCCCTGTCAGACTGAGTTGCCTGTCCAGTTGCTCGCGATAAAGGCTGGATCGTTGCGTATCGGGTTGGCAACGTGTCGATTCATCGAGGCAAACCCAACGCGCGCAAAGTTCACTCAGAGGTGCGTTCGTTTGTCTAGACGCATAAGCGGCCTGAATCGCGGAGCCGAGCGCGGCCCCCTCCGCCGTGGATAGGCAAACCACGGGGACGCCGAAAGCGTCTGCAGCGATCTGACGCCAAGCATGGCTCTTGCTGCCTCCTCCGGTCAGCCGAATCTCTGTGGCGGTGACCCCGAGTTCCTGGAAGCGGCGCAGCCCGTAGCCCAGCCCCAACGTGGCGCCCTCCATGGCGGCACGGGCCAGGTGTGCGGGGCTCATGTTTCCGGGGCGCAATCCATGGAGAACGCCGGTGCCGTTGGGCAAGTTCGGGGTGCGTTCACCGTTCAGATAGGGGAGAAAGGTCAGGCCCTCCGCTCCGGCCGGGACAGAAGAAACCGCTCGCTCCAAATCTTCGTGGGACCACCCGAAGAGCGCGCGGACGTGCTCGGTGATGACGGTGACGTTCATTGTGCAGACCAGCGGCAGCCACCGGTCGGCGCTGTCGCAAAATGCAGCGACTTCTCCCTTGGGGTCGATCACGGGGCCAGCCGCACAAGAATAGAGGGTTCCCGAGGTGCCGAAGCTGGCGGTCACGACGCCTGGCGTCACATTGCCGGTGCCGATCGCGCCCATCATGTTGTCACCGCCACCCGCGCTGACGACGATTCCTTGTGGCAGGCCCCAGGCGGCACGGAGGTCCGCTCGGAGTTCGCCGTGGACCGACAGGGAGGAGCCCAGCGGTGGCAGCATTTCCGAGAGGCGATCATCGATGAACGCGCAGAGCGCCGGGTCCCATTCCCGGCTCCGGATGTTGAGCAGGCCGGTGCCGGAGGCGTCTCCGAACTCCATCCGCTTCACCCCGGTGAGATGGAAGTTTAGGTAATCGTGGGGGAGGAGGATGGCGCGGGTGCGGGCGAAGTTGGCCGGTTCATTCTGCTTGAGCCAGAGGATCTTCGGCGCGGTGTAGCCAGGCAGCATCGCGTTGCCCGCCCTCTCGACCAATCCCGAATGGCCTCCAAAGGCTTGGGCAAATTGATCGCACTGCGCGGAAGTGGAAGTATCGCACCACAACTTGGCGGGCCGAATCACTTCGTCCTTCTCATCGAGGACCACCAGGCCGTGTTGCTGGCCACTCACGCCAATCCCTTGGATGTCGCGACGCCGCTCTCCAATGGCGGAGAGGCAGGCTTCCACGGTGGAATCGAGGGCGCGGGTCCAGCTTTCCGGATGCTGCTCCAAATGCCCGGGGGGCAACCCCTCGATCAAGCCGTAGCTTTCGACCGCCGAGGCGATGATTTCACCCGAGTCGGTGTCGAGGACCACGCACTTCGTGCTCTGGGTCCCGCTGTCAATTCCAAGAAACAACATGACCGGGCTACCTAGAACGAACCGAAGCCGAGCGCCACTTGAAACTTGCAACCATCAGCCCCGGGACTCCAGAAACCGGACGATCCCTTCCGCCAAAGCGGGGCTGATGCCCTCGACCGCAGCAAGTTCATCGACCGTGGCCTTGCGCAACTTGGCGACCGATCCGAATTCGCGCAGGAGCGCCGCTTTTCGCCGGGTGCTGATTCCCGGGCAATCGTCGAGCAGGCTTTCGGTGATCCGCCTTTTCATGAGCAGCTCATTGTATCGGTTGGCCCAGCGGTGGGCCTCGTCGCGGATGCGCTGGAGCAGCTTCAGCGCGCCTTGATCGTGATCGAGAACCAGCGGATCCGGATCGCCGGGCCGGAAAATCTCTTCCCGCTGTTTGGCCAGACCGATGATCGGCAGATCGTGCAGCCCGAGGCGCTGCAATTCACGGCAAGCCGAGCTGAGTTGGCCTTTGCCCCCATCGACGATCACCAGATCGGGGAGGCGGACGAACGGTTTGCGCTTGTCTGAAGCACTCGCTCCCGCTGCCTCGCGGGCTTCGACCTCTTTCTCCAGGCGGCGCATCGCTTCGAGCGGTGCGAGTTGCGTGTAATCGGCTTCGGCACCGGCTTGCTCGGTGGCCTCCAGAAGAATCCGCGAATAGCGGCGACGCACCACCTCAGCCATGCTCGCGAAGTCATCCTGACCTGTGACGGTCTTGATGCGGTAGCGGCGGTAATTGGCGGTGTCGGGCGCCCCGTTGCGGAACCGCACCATGGAGGCGACGCAATGGGTGTCGGAAATGTTGGAGATGTCGAAACATTCCATGACCAGGGGGATGCGGTTCAGTTGGAGGATCTCGCGCAGTTCCTCAACATCCGCCTGCGGGTCGATGTTGGTTCCGGTGCGGGGGACTCCGCGGCCGCGGCGGAACTGCCGTGTGGTGGTGGTGGTTTGCCTGAGATCGACCAACATATCGCGCAGGTCTGCAGCGCGCTCGAAGTCGAGAGCGGCGGCGGCTTCGTGCATTTCCTTCTCTAATTCAAGAATGGTCTCTTTGGACTTGCCGGAGAGGAACTCACAGACCTGCTCCACCCGGGCCCGGTACTCCTCCCGGGTGATCCGCTCGACACACGGAGCGGAGCAATTGCGAATGACATCGGCATTGCAGTGGCGGTAGTCGGCTTCACCCGGACGCAGGGGACGGCAGGTGCGCAGGCCGAACTTCCGGTTCATCCAGGAAATCGTGGACCTCAGGGCACCAGAATGGGCGAACGGACCGAAGTAGCGCGCACCATCTTCCTTGCGCATCCGACTGAAGTGGAAGCGCGGGAACGGATCATCGAGATGAACCTTGAGGAGGAGGAAGCGCTTGTCGTCCCGGAAGCTGACGTTGTATTTGGGCCGGTAATCCTTGATCAGTTTGCCCTCGAGAAGAAGGGACTCGGCTTCGTTGCGAACCACGTGGAAGTCGAAATCCCAAATGCTCTTGATCAAGGCGCGCGTCTTGACATCCGCCATGCGGCTTCGGGAAGGCGTGAAGTAGCTGGACAGTCGTTTGCGGAGGCTCTTGGCCTTGCCGACGTAAATCACCGTGCCGAGCCGATCCTTCATGAGGTAGACGCCCGGTTGGTGGGGGACGTCATGAAGCTTCGCCTTGGGGTTGGGCTCATTCATCTGCCTGATTGATACGCGCAGTTGGAAGTCTCATTGACGAATTTTCTTGTCAGGATCGTTGGCTCGGCTTTTTTGGGATCGATGAAAACCTCTCTTCTCGGACTGATCGCCTGGGGTGCCCTGGCCGTCGCTGGACTTCATGCGGATTGGCCGAACTACCGCGGCCCTGCCGGGGATGGGGTGGCCAGCGAGATTCTCACGGCGAGTTCATGGCCTTCTGGGGGCCCCAAAGCGGTTTGGAAGGCTACGGCGGAAACTGGGTTCAGTTCGTTCTCCGTGAGCGACGGCAAGGCGGTCACCCTGGTGCGCCGCGACGTCGATGGCAATCCCATGGAAGTCTGTGTCGCGATCGATGCAGCCACCGGCAAAGAGCTTTGGGCCCGGGAGCTTTGGCTCTCCAATCAGTATGACGGCGGGGGGAATGCCGGAACTGAACAGAACAAGGGTGGCGATGGACCACGTTCCACTCCAGTGATCAATGGGGAGCACGTTTACGTGATCGACGCGCATCTCAAGGTCTTCGCGATCAAGTTGGCGGACGGCTCCCAAGTCTGGAAGCGAGACATCGTCAAGGACCACAAGGGCAATGTCATCAAGTGGCAAAGCGCGGCGTCGCCCCTGGTCCATGGGGATCTCCTCTTTCTCGCCGGCGGGGGAGCGGGTGAGGGCTTGCTCGCTCTGAATAAGAAGGACGGCAAAACGGTGTGGCAAGCGGAAGACGATGCCATGACCCATGCGACCCCCATCTTCGCGGAACTGCACGGCGTCCCTCAAGTCATCTTCTTCACCCAGAAGGGATTGGTCGCGGTGAAACCGGAATCCGGCAAGGTCCTCTGGCGCCACGCGTTTCCCTTCAAGGTTTCCACCGCAGCCTCGCCGGTGGTCTGGGAGGACATCGTTTACTGCTCCGCCGGTTACGGGGTCGGTGCCGGCGCCGCTCGCATCAGCAAAGAGGGTGACGTCTTCTCCGCCAAGGAAATCTGGAGAACGTCGAATGACAACATGAACCACTGGAGCACGCCGGTGGTCCGTGACGGGTATCTTTATGGAATGTTCAGCTTCAAGGAATACGGCGTGGGGCCGCTCGCTTGCGTGGACATCCGCACCGGGGAAAAGAAGTGGTCGCAAGCGGGCTATGGACCGGGTAACGTGATCCTTTCGGGGGATCGCCTTCTCGCATTAACGGATGCTGGGGAACTCGTCTTGGTGGAAGCGCAGCCTGCGGCCTACAAGGAATTGGCCCGGGCCAAGGTGCTTTCCGGAAAATGCTGGAGCACCCCGGCGCTGAGCGGCGGGAAGGCCTTTGTCCGGAGCACCTCAGAAGGTGCCTGCATCGACCTTGGAGGCACCAAAGTGGCGGCTCGCTAACCCGGGTCTGAAGAACACCTTTCGGCTCTCGTCCAATCAACCGCCCCAAAGCTCCCCAGGGAAACCTTGGGTTTGGCGGGAAGTTTTGGCATTCAGGTGAATTGTGCCGAGATTAGCGTTGCATCCGAAGCGCTTTTCCCTTTAGAAATGCGCGGCTGACCCCACCACCTCCTATTGAAGAAAAACTTTCAATCGATGAAATCAACCCTTCCGTTTTCCGCCCATCTCGCGATTCAATTTGTGGCTCTTCTCGGGTTCTCCGGAGCGCTTCTCGCGCAGGGGCCCAACAAGGTCGAGGCGAAGGTCGCCGATATGAAGGTGATCATGCAGAAGACCCCGGTCTTCACCGCTGCGGGCGTGGAAGCGAAAAAGGACGGGAAACTCCGGGAGTGGCTCGAGATCGAAGTTGAGTTTGAGACCCGCTCGGATGCGAAAATCGGTGTCATCCCGGAAGTCATCGTGCAGTACTTCCTCGCTGTGAAGGGGGCCACTCCCCAGATCCTGACCGATTCCTTCACCTACACCAACGTGATTGATAAGGAACCCTCCTTCGCGGTGGTCTACGTATCGCCGACTGGCTTGACCCGGGTGAACGGGGAGATGGGCAAGTTCAAAGCGTCCGATGTCGTCGCTTGGGGAGCCGAAGTCCTCTTCAACGGGCGGGTGGTCGGAGTCTTTTCCAACAGCGGTGGAGATTGGTGGACCTCGGCCCCCCAGCCACGGGTGAGCGGTTTGTTGATGGCCAAGGAAGACACTCCTTACCGCCTCCTCTGGATTGACCGTCATCTTGAGGTCAAACGCTGATCCGTTCCGACCTCGCACTTTTAACCGCATTCCGCCCACCGGATGGCTTCACAGAAAAATATCGCGATCGACTTGGGTGCCCAAAGCATCTCCCTGGGAGTGTTTGGAAAAGGGCAGCGTGACGTTCTCGTTCTGGAGCAGTATGCTTCCAGCGATTTGCTGGCAGATCCGGTGGCGGATGCGACACGGCTCGACCAATGTCAGGCGGCCATCGGAGCTCTTTCCAAGGAGTTGAAAGTCAAAGGTCCGGCACAGTATGCCGTGACCAGCCAGTCGGTTTTCACTCGGTTCGTCAAGCTGCCGCCTCTCGATGTCGATCAGTTGGATCAGATCGTAGGCTTCGAAGCACAGCAGCAGGTGCCGTTTCCTCTGACCGAGGCGGTCTGGGATTACCAGACTCTAGGTAACGAGGGAGATCTGGAGGTCGAAGTCGTGCTGGTCGCGATCAAATCGGAGGAGCTTGAGGCCGTCAATCAGATCGTCCGATCCAACGGGTTTGAGACCGGGAAGGTCGACCTCGCTCCGTTGGCGCTTTACAACGCCTTTCGCTACAATTACCCCGACCTCGATCAAACGGTTCTCCTGATCGATATTGGAGCCCGCTCCACGAACCTCATCTACGTTGAGGGGACCAAATTTTTCGTTCGGAGCATCAGTGCCGGTTCACGCGAGGTGACCCAAGCGATTTCCAAGGAGTTCGATATCCCGTTCCAGGAAGCGGAGAACCGGAAGAATCGGGATGGCTTTGTCGCTTTGGGCGGGAGTTACGCGGATCACGAGGATCCGGAGATTGCGGCGATGTCCAAGGTGATTCGCCAAGCGCTGACCCGTCTTCATTCCGAAGTCATTCGCACCAACAACTTTTATCGGAGCAACCAGGGCGGTTCCGCGCCGACGGTCGCTTTTCTCTGTGGGGCCGGAGCGGGGCTTGCCTACCTGAATGAATTCTTCCAGGAGAAGCTGAAGATTCCGGTGGAATACTTCAATGCGCTCCGCAACGTCGAGTTGGGTCGCAAGGTCGATCACGCGGCCTTAAACGGGCAGGCTCATGCTCTCGGGGAGCTCATTGGGCTCGGCTTGCGCGGAGCCGGGGCAACACCAGTCGAGATCGACTTGGTGCCCCGATTGGTCGCACGGGAACGCCTCGTGGCGAAGCGGGCTCCGTTGTTCTGGATGGCCGGTCTTTCCATCGTCTTGATGCTGGGCGCAACCGGCTTGTTTTACCAACGGGCGGCTGCCTACGCTGCGGACCGCAGTGCTGCATTGGCAAAGGATGTCGCCGCCCTTAAGGGCATCGCCGCGAAAATCGTGGAACAGGAGGAGCGGCTTGAGGCCATTCGCACTCGGAGCAAGCCCTATTCAGAGGCCGTTCTTGGGCGCGTCTATTGGATCACCACGTTCCGGGATTTGAGTGAAGCGATGGTGGACGACAAGATTTGGATCGTGGAGATGCAGCCAATGTCCGGCAATAACCTTTTGATTGCCGAGCCGCGCCGCGCTGGCGAATTGGGACTCGACGTGGCCCCGGATCCACTGATGGCGGCAGTTCCTGCGGGTCAGCATGTGATCGACGCCGTCCTCATCAAAGGCTTGTGGCGCGACAACGATCAAGGTGGATCCAAGGTGGTCTACAACTTCCTCGATCGTCTCCGGCAATCCAAGCGGCCGTTCTTCGACCTCGTGGAGCGTGATCCCGCGACTGGTTTGCCCGCCGCAGGCGCGGATGGCGTCCTCGTCAAGAAGTTCACCGATGGGGAACTGCTCAATCCAATCAACCACGGCACCGGCAATGACCGGCAGGCATACGACTTCACCCTGAAACTTCCTCTCCCGGAAGGTCGCCGTATCCAATTCACGAAGTAATCAGGCATCGTCTACGGAATGAAGAGCGCAAAAGAACAGGCCTTTTGGCTGAGCTATGGGGTGGCCATGGTTCTCCTCATCGGCGGATCTGGTTACTTCCTGTTTCAGTCGATGGGGGGCTATTCCAGCTCCGCCTCAGCGTTTGAAGCCCAGAAAAGCCAAAAACGGAAACTTGAATCCGCCCCGGTTTATCCGAATGCAGCCAATCTCGAGAAGGAGGTCGCCTCGATCTCTGAATTCGAGCAGAGCGTCGAAGCTCTGCACGAGCAGCTCAAAGCTTACCAGCGTCCTCTGGAGGCGATCTCCGACCAGCAGTTCCCCCAGGAGCTCAAGGCGATGATCGAGTCATTCCGGAAGTTCGCCTTCGAAAAGCGGGTGGTCGTCCCCGAAGGGTTCTACTTCGGTATGGGGGATTATGCCACAACCTTGCCGAAGCCTGCGGCGACTGCGCTCCTCAAGTATCAGCTCGACTCGATCGACTACCTTCTGCGCACCGTAATCGCCCAAGGGGCGGATGAGATCATCTCGGTGGAGCGGGAAACGATCGCGCTGGAGAGAGGGGAAGCGGATCCTGAGAAGACCGAAAGGGTCGTTAAGTACCCGGTTAAATTCAGCTTTGTGACGAGCCACGACGGGTTCCGTGACTTCCTTAATTTAGTCAGCAACGACAAGAAATACTTCTACATCATCCGGGTTCTGCGCGTCGACAACGAAGTCAAGACTGGTCCTTCCAAGAACATTGAGCAGAAGCGTTTGGCCAAGGATCCCACCACCGGGGAGGTGGTGGAAGTTGTCGAGGGACAAGATCCCGGCGCGGCGGGTCTGCAGGAGTACGACGCCCGAATCATGTTTGGTAACGAGAAGCTCCGGGTGAGCGCATTGATCGATTTGTGCAGGTTCCCCGAGGTGGTGGAGGCTCCGCCGGTTCCAGCAGGCGTCGGGCCTGGTAAGGGGCCCATTGGCAAAGGTGGACCGGGAGGCTCCGGCAAACCAAGCGGGGCCCGTCCCGGCGGCGCTCGTCCCCCGAAACCCTGACCCTAAACTTTCGAACCCATGGATTGGATTAAGAAAAACCCTGAAAAGATCTTTGCGATCATCGCAGGTCTCATTGGTGTCGGGCTAGGTGCCAAGAACATCCTCGAAGTGATGGCCTTCCCGGACAAGTTTGTCGTAGGCAAGGTCCCCGCCAAATCGGAACTGCCGACCCCGGAGAATGACGTCGTTCTTCAATCGGCTGCGATTCTCAAGGCACCCTTCAACTGGTCCGACAAGGTGGTCGAAATTGGCAGTGGCGCACGCAAGATGGTTCCTCTGTTCCGATCGGTGGTCATTATCGAAAAGGACGGAAGGCTCTTCGACTTGGCGGATCCGACGGAAGACCCCATTCGTGAGCCCGTGGAGAACGACTGGCTGATCAAGAACAACCTCGACTACCTCTTTAGTGGTGTTCTTGAAGCGGATCCGGACGATGATGGGTTCACTACGGTGGATGAGTGGAGGGCGAAAACGGCCCCGGTCGATGCCGCATCGCACCCGGCTTACTGGTACAAATTGATGTACGTCGATCGGAAGCAGAAGAATTTCAGCATTCTCTTCGCGGCCGACAACGACCCTAAATTCCAGCTGAACATTGTCGATCAAGGCCGCCGCAGCACCGTGATGGTGTTGGTCGGCGAAACCTTCTATGATGGCCGGTTCACTGTTTTGGGCTACGAGAAGAAGGAAGGGGTGAACAAGGTAGGCATCAAGGCCAATCAGTCTGTCCTGAAACTCAAAGACCATTCCACCGGTGGTGAATTGGCGATTGTCTTCAAGACGGAGACCAATTACCCAACCTACTTCGCGGAATTCAATTTCACCCTCGATCCGAATCAGAAGCAGTTCTATGTCCGGGTCGGCGAGTCCTTCACTTTCGCCAAGGAGCCCGCCGTGAGCTACAAACTGGAAGACATTGATCCGACCGGAGCCTCCGCCTCGATCAAGTTGGCGGACGGAGAAATCGTTAAGTTGGATAAGGGCATCCTGACGGCATTGCCCGATCCAAAGTGAAGCGTCCCGAAGGGCCGCTGAAAGCGTAATTCGATACTCGGATCGCCCGCGTTCTGTTCCTTTTCGTTGTCGATTTGTCGTGGCCGGTCCCGACAACGACAACGACAACGACAACGACACAAGGAACTAAGAACTAAGAAGGTCCGTCCGACCGGTAACTTTCCAAATTCTGATCCCGTCTCACTCGGGCTCAAGAATTCAAGGACATATCGTCCGGAGAGAGGGGATGGAGGCGCGGCTCGGCAATACGGACCACGGTGGAAGCGGGTTCCTCCACTTCGGTGGGCCCAGCACTGCGGAAGCGCCCATTGAACTCTCCCGAGCTCATGGTGAGAACCCTGGATCGGTTGTTCTTCTTCACCACGTGCATGTAGTAATCCACGAAGGGCTCCGTCACCTTGGCCTTGGCGTCGAACGGAGCGACGATGAGGAGCTGCAAACCGAACTTCTGGAACAAGCGCATCGCGTATTCCGCATAACGGTCGTCGATCTTGGAGAACATCTCGTCCACGACCACGAAATGGAAGCGGTCGCTGATGGAAGCTTCGGGATCGATGTCGAATTGATAGACCACGGCGGCCACCAGGATCGTGAACGCCAGTTTCGCCTTCTCGCCGCCTGATTGGCCCATGCTGTCGGAATAATACCCACGCTCCTCGCCTGTGGCGCGGACCGTCTCCCGGGCACCGAAATCAAACCAGCGGCGTACGTCGGTGACTTTCTCCCGCCAACGAGGCTCGTCCCGCAATCGGTCGATCAAGCCCTCGATCTTCTGGAAGCGCACCTCATCGGTCTCGAACGCGCCGTCGAAGGCATCCGCCAGACAATCCCGCAGCAGCTTCTGGAAATCGTCGATCTCTTTGTCCCGGACCGGCTTTGGCTCCAATTGCATGAAGGTGGAGGCGAGGGGATCGTAGTCGATCGTCTCCAGGCAGCGATTGAGGGTAGCGATCCGAGTGAGAATTTCCTCGCGCTCGTTGGTCAGCTGATTGTTGAGGATGCCCAATTCCGTCGTGACCTTTTCGTTGAGCCGCTCTTTGAAGCGCTGCTCGTGCTTCGGGAGATCCTCGTGTTCGAGTTGATCGTGGAGGCGAATGAAGTCGTCGATGTAAGCAGGATCGTCCCGCAACTCATGCTCGAAGTTGCGGAACTTGCGGAGGAAACGCCCCATCGATTGCAGCAGTGATTTCTCTAACGGCTCCAATTCGGAGCGAATCCGCCCGATCGCCTCCCGCAGATTGGCGAGGAAGGCGTTTTCCTGGGCGAAGAGGGTCTCCGCAGTGAGGACGACTCCGACAGCGCTCAGATCGACTTCGATTTGGGCAAAATGGTCCCGATGCAACTCCAGCTCTCCCTCGGAGGCCGCCTCAGCCAGGCGGCGTTCCGCGACTTCGATGAACTGGCCGGCCTGGGCGATCTCGCGCTCAATCACGCCTAGTCGCTTGATGCATTCGGACTCGCGCTGCTTTAGTCCGTGCTTGCGCTGGTTGGCGGCGCTCAGTTGCTGAGTCAGGGTCGCCACCAGTTGGTCGGTATTTTCTAGCCCTTCCTTTTCCTTGAGCAAGCCAGAGATTTCCCGATCGGGAGCGGAATAATCGATCTCCGCAAAGATCTTCACCTCAAGAGCATGCTGGATCGCTTCCCGCCGGGCTTGGAGCTGAGCCACGTGGTCCGTGTGGTGCTGCGCCTGGACCATGATCCGCTGGAGATCCGCCAGGATCACACCCAAATCCGTGCGCAACATGTCGAGTTTGGCGCGATTGTCCCAACCCAGGATGAAATGCCTCGGATCGGAAACGTGCTCGCGATCGTCCTTCTCATGGCGGTTGACGCTCGATTTAACGTGACGATCGACGGTCAACGCCATCGACCGCTGTTCCTGGAAGGCTTCCACGCTTTCGCAACACCGGTAATTGAGCCGTTGCGCGATCTCGGCGCGCACCCATTCGCTGAGCGCGTGATCCCGTGCAAAATCGAGTTTGTGGAGAAGGGAATCGGGAGCTGCCGCATGAATGAGTTCCACTGCGGCGGAAGCCACCTCCCCGGTGCGGTGGTAAACCAGCTTCTGACCCCGTCCCGCGCCGTCGCGGAGCTTGGTTCGATTCATGTAAGCGCTGACCTGCCGGTAGAGCCCGGACGGGACGAGCAAGCTCAGTCCGAAACTGCGCAGGACCATCTCCGCAGCACTTTGCCAACGCGCTTCTTCGGGCCGGACGGCCATGAGTTCGGCCGCAAAAGGCAATTCTCCCACTTCGATCCCCAATTCCCGGCAGAGCTCCCGGCGGAGCCGGAGAAACGATTCCGGAATGTTGGAACGCCGTTCCTCCAAGGCGGCCACCTCTCGTTCCAGATCTTCCCGGCGCTGATTCAGCTCATGGGCGCGGAGAGCGTTCTCAAATCTTGATTGGTCAGTGGACTGGACCAACTCATCGATCTCGGCGCGCAGTTCCGCCAAGCGTCGGGCCATCGCTTCGAAGGCGGTCGGATCCTCAATCGGTTGCTCGACTCCCGCTTTGGAGAGGGCCTTGTGATACCGGTCCGAGCGCTCACGGCGTCGGCGGCTATCCTGCTCCTTCTGTTGAATGAGGAAGGGGAGTGAGCGGAGGCGTTCTCCGCCCGCGTGATCGATGTCGTTGCGCAACCGGCGGATCTGATCTTCGCACTGCTCCAGTTCGTGCCCGGAACTGGCGATCTCCCGCGTCATCGCCTCGCCCTCAGCCTGCCGCTCTGCCTTGACCTGGCCAAAGAGCTGCGCGGCTTTTGTGCGGAAGAAGACTTCAGAGGCACGCTCAACCTTCTCGCGGACGACCAAAGCGGCCTTGAGCGTTTGGTAGTCGACCCCGGCGGCCACTACCGGCTGAAGCGCCTCGGCCTGCTCCCGGGCATCGACCAACATCCGGTGGGAATCGGAGAGTTGCTGGAAGTGATTGAGGATATCGTCGATGCGATCCTGCCAATCGCTCGCCTCAAGCATGTGATAACGGATGAAATCGGTGAGGCTGCGGATGTCCTTGACGGCGACGGTCTGGTTGAAGACATCCATCGCCTTGCCGCGCATCTGCGTTTCCGTCAGCATCCATTTGTGATACTGAAGAAACGTCTTCGTGGTCTTGATGCCACGGGACTCAAGCTTCGGGGCGATCTGATCAATGGACTTCAGGCCGTCAAAGTCGATGGCGATATCCTTCTCTCCCTTGGCAAAACAGAAGATCTTTTCGATCTTGCCGTCGGCTCCTGAATAGAGCACCTGGGCCATGGTGAATCCGCGGCCGGTTTGGGCATTGTGGAAGTAGGCCAAGAGGATGCTGAGATGGCGTCCCTCCTTGCGCAGATAGAGCGTCGAAGCCTTGTTATCACCATCGGAGCTGGCATGGCCAAAAGCACCCATGAGATAAGAGCGCTCGTCACGTTCCCGCTTTCCGCCCGATGATCCCGCCGCCACGTTGTAATTGCGGACACCGGGGCGGACCAGAAGGGTGAGAATACTGTCGACCAATGTGGATTTTCCACAGCCATTCTGCCCGATCAAGAGTGACGTCCGACCATCCGGACGGACGGTATGGATCTGTCCCTTGGCGGAATCGAAGGTGCCCCAGTTCATCACCTGAACCTTGTTCAGGCGGTAGCCCGGAAGAGCTAGCGGGGAGAGTGTGCTGTCATGCATGGGCGGGAATCTCTTTGCGGGAAGCGGTAAAGACGGCGAGTTGCGCCTTCAATTCATCAAGGCGCTCGGCGGTGATTCTCGCTTTGAGAATCGGTTTGATTTCGTAGACCGGAACTTCTGACGGTAGGCGCCGGAGGAAGCCGAGTTCTTGGGCCCTCACCACCAGATGATCGAGCTTCTTCCGGGAGCGGACCTCGTCCTCGGCATCCGGAAGCAACTCACGCAGGCGGGCAAAGAGATCATCCAAATCGGCGATGCATCGTCCGGCCTCGGCTCCCTGCTCGTCATGGCGGCGCAGCTCATCTCGCAATAATATGCAGAAGAGGGTCAGATCATAGCCCAGGCGGCTCTTGCGAATCAGCTTGGGCATCCGGTCATATCCATCCGGAAATTCATGTTCCTCAAGCTGGCGCAAATAGGAGAAACCCTCGGGCTCATCAATCACCATGACCAGTCCGAGCCGGCCGAAATAGCTCTCAAGCCGGGAACGGTTCGACATAATAATGTCCCAGGCCCTGGCGTCGTCCATATAGACAGCACCTTGGAGAAGCTTAACTGCGGCAATGCTGGATTCGTGAAATTCTGGCAAATAGCTCATAACCTTGAGAATGGAGCGCTCACACCGGTTGGCGGAAGATCACGCGGGGAATCTGTAGCGTGCAGGAGTCAGGGACGAGGACCACGTCGCTTTCTTCGTCGAGAAGTACGTGGTCGTCGTCGGAGGCGATCTGCACATAACCGAGAACCTCGACGACCCCGCTGCGCGGCGGATAGGCCTCCAAGAGGCGCGGAAGGGAGATCGATGTCTCACGGGCGGTGAGCTGATCGATCGCCTGACGCATCGCGCCCCAATCCAGGCGCTGCATCCCCGCGAAAAGATCGAAGGCTTCGTCGACGTCTTCAGCGCTCGCCTCGTCGGTGGCCAGGGCCACCGCTTCCACTTCGGCCGAGGGGGTCCAAAAGGTGCGGCTGAAACAGGAGAAGACTCGGATCGGGTCCTCCACCTCCAGGTCAATCGTTTCCTCTTCCGGGGGATGATTGCGGTTCTGACGGGCCAGGTTCAGGATCTCGTCGATCGTCAGGGCCACTTTGCGGCGCTCATCCGCGACCCGACCGTCGAGGAGGCGGCGGATCGACGCAGAGAGCCGTTGATTGGTCTGCATGACTTGCTCAGCCTCCGCAGTCAGCGCGGGCATCATTTGGCGGAGCATTTCCAGGCCCTCCTCGCAGCCGGCGAGATCCGGGACTTGATGGATCTCATCCACGAGCTGACGGAGCTTTTCCTGACGGCCCGGGGAGAGGATCAGATTGACGAAGCCATAAAAGGTCCGGCCTTGATCGGATTCTTTGAGCAGAGACTCCGCGTCGAGCACGAACTCAAGGAGCCCGCCGCGCCGGCCCCCGGCCATCTGGCGATCCTGGACCTCGCGGGTGATCTCCTTAAACTTGTCTTCGACATGGCGGAAGTCCCCGAGGACCCGCTGGAGCAGGTCGATCGCAAAATTGAACTTCTCCCGGGCCTGGGTGGAATCCATCTTCTCGGCCTGGCCGCTCGCCCGGATCCGCTCGATGCGGGCCTCGATCCGTGCTTTCTCAGCTTCCAGATTCTCGATCTGCCGGTCCGGATTCTCCTGCGCGAAGACCGACACCTCGCGGAGGGTTTCGACGATCAGGGTCATGCGGCTGTGCGCGCCCACGAACTGGCCATCGCTGGCGAGAGCTTCGCGCACGAAACGGAGGGCGGTTTCCGCTGGGGAGGTTAATTGATAGACGGGCTCATCACTGCCGCTCTGGTAAAAGCGTTGCAGGTAGCGGATCTCGCTCTTGCACCATTGGTTGAGGTAATCGCAAGGCTCCCCGTTGAGTGCGGCATCCGGCAGCCCTGAATCTGCCAGCCAACTTTGATACTCCGCCAAGTCGGCGACAAGTTGCTCGTGGGGGACGAGGCTGCGCTGCTCTGCTTTGAATTCGCGATGCAGGAAATGGAGAATCAACGCGCCATGATTGGCACGGAGCAGGCGCACCGCCGGGGATTGACCGAGAAAGTCCTGCAGATCCTTAAGTTCCACGAATCATGCTATGGCCTAAACCTTTTGTGGAGGCAAGCGATGATGTGGTGTGAATGTCAGGAAAACGTCCGCTTGCGGATTTTGGGGCAAAACTTCTTGATTCGGAAGCGATTTGATTCACCTTTGCCATCCGGTTCTTTCGCCGGACATTGGCACCCGTAGCTCAATTGGATAGAGCGTCTGACTACGGATCAGAAGGTTTGGGGTTCGAATCCCTACGGGTGCGCTTCTCCTATCGGCGGTAGGGCGGAATGGGGCCCCAGCCGCAATCACGGGTTCCTGGGCTGGATGATAAACATTCCAGACTTTCCTTGAGATAGGTAGCTTCCACTGAGAAGCACCTGATCCTGGATGAGCACGCCTCCAAACTTGAGGTTGATGCCGTTAGCTGCATCGACATAGCTCCCCGTGAGCAGTCCGGAGCCACTCTTGTAGGTCACGGATATGGTCTGCGGGCCGTAGTGGATGATGGTGTTGTTCGGGCGCCACGTTCCCGGGAAATCCTTCGTCGTGATGGTGGGCGGGACTTGGGTGGACATGTCGGGGCCCGCGAATCGAATCCAGACGTTGTCATTGGCGTCATCAAGTCCGCTCATGGCGCGGACATTGTTCGCAGGTGCGAGATAGAGGGAGCCGAGGACCTGGCGGGTCGTATCAATTCCGGCTGGGTAAATGGTGGCTGGCGCCGCGAGGGGTTGTTTGACCCAGCGCCACGTGCCATCCAGATCGGCGAGGCCGCCTGAATTCCGGAAGGTGAGTTTGCCGACGACGTATCCCTTCGGTGTCCTTCCGTAGAGGCCGCGATGAAAACTCCAGGCGGTGGTGGGGGTGCCGGCGTCGATGTATTGACTGCCGTGGTGGCCGGCCAAAGTGACTTTGCTGCCGTCGGCCAGGGTGACCAGACCGCTGCAATTTCCCAGGAAGCTCACCGTCAGCGTGCCATAGCTATCACCGCCCGGTTCGCTATCGACATCGATCGGTTCCGGTGCGCAAACCGCCATGGTGTAAGCGCCCTTGAGGGGGGACGGACTGGCCAGGGTGAGGACTGGCCGACGCTCGCCGCTCACTGAATACGAGGGACCGCCTCCCGTGACGGTCGCTGAACCCTGCAGGACGAAAGCGTCGCTGACGTTGTCGATCGCGGCGACGTTCAGGGTTACCTCAACGTCGCCGACCGTGATAGGGATCCCGACGGAACCGCGCACCGTGCTTCGTATGCCGTCGATCCAAAGGGTTCCGGAAATTGCCCCGGATCCGGTTACGATCACATTTTCGAGAGCACCGGCGACGGTTCCGTTGCTGTCGTTCAGGATGGCTCCATACGATCCGGCGGCGCTTGAAGGAAACCCCGTGACCGCTGTGGTCAGCGGATCCGCGGCTGAAGTGCCGGGCTTCACCAGGCGAGCCAGTGGGCCAGCCGCCTCGCTTCCTGGATAATCGAATTGGGTGCCCGGAAGAATCCGCACCGCCCCGCTCGCAGAGCCGTTGACGAAGACGCCGGCGGCGATGCCCTGTTTCTGGTATGCGACGCCGCTAAAGGCCACTCTCAGCTTGCTGATCGGATCGTGGAAAGACCCCGTCAGGGCTCCGGTCGTCCGGGTGGCGGTTGCGGTCAGGTTGATCGGTCCGTAATGGACAAGCGAGTTCGTCTTGAGCCACGAGAGAACCTTGTCATTGGCTCCGCCAGTGGCCAAGGGGGCCGTAGGGCCGATGAAGGAGATCTCCGCATTGTAATGCTGATCGGCTAGCTGGGAGAGCAAGCGGGTCCCCACGGGCGGGGGGGCATATTGGGCAGCGATCGCCCAGACATGGAGATCGAAACCTTCTGGATAAAGCTTCTCCCGTCCACGCACTCTGGTGTCCCGACCCTTGCGCCACTGAAGCTGTCCGTCGCAGTCGCTCCCGGTCAGGGGTCGGAAGGTCAACACCCCTCCGATCATTCCCTTGCCGGGGTTGGTCGCATAGAGATCGGCATAAAGCGAAGCTTGGCCGTCGGCGGAAAGGTAGGCGGTTTCGGTGAACTTGGTGCCGTCCCCCAGAGTAGCTGAAACGGAGAAGACCCCGGCGTTGCTTAGGACGGCGGTGGCCCAACCATCTCCCCCAGGCTCAGCCAGGCCAGAGCCCGAGGAGGAAGGCAGGATTACGGTGTATGGTCCGGTAGATGCCAGTTCGAGCGGAACGCCGGCGGTGGAGAAGGCAGCTTTCGGCAGATCCGCAGTAGCTGTTGTGCCGTTGTGCGTCACCGTGCCGCGAATGACCGCCCCGTTGTTGGTGAGGGTGCGTTCCAGTCGGAGATCGAAGGCCGGGACCGCCCCGATCGCGGAAACAAGCCGGCCGTCGAGGTCAAAAACGCCCTTGATCGCGGTCGAGACTCCTTTGAGCCGGATCGTTCCGCTTACCGATCCTCCGTGGGGAGACAGGGCTGGAGGGGCGGTCACTCGCAGCGCGGAAATCGCGCCCGCCAAGGTGCCACTCTCAAAAAGCAATCCGTCGAAGGTCCCCGCAGCGTGATTCCCCCAAGGCATCGTGATCCGGTCGGGATCAGGGGCGATGCTTCCCGGTGACGAGATCGGCTTGTTGAGCCGGTGCTCGGACCGACCAACGAGGGCAATTGTGAACGGATTTTCGTCGGGGTCGGAACTGCCAATCGCGAGGATGGCTGTGCGTGGAGCGGTCGTGGTGGGGGTGAAGGAGACGGTGAAAGTGGTGGATGCCGAAGGGCCAAGACTGTCCTCAGTAAGCTGCGTCACCGAAAACTCGCCTGAATGAGAATTATCCAGTGAAAGACCCAGACCCGTCATGGGGACAGTGCCGGTGTTGCGGATGGTGACGGTCCTGCTCTTGGATGAACCAATCGCGACTTCTCCGAAAACCATTGTGGCGGTGCCGTTGCTTAGAGTTTGGCCACTCTCTTCCACCATGATGTCTGGACTCCCGCCATTGCCTTCGATTGCGAAGTTAAAGGGATTCTCGTCAGCATCCGAGTTGGCCAGACTGAGGGTCGCCCTCCGCAACCCGTCAGCTGACGGATTGAATGTCACCTGGAACGCGGCTGATCCTTGTGGTGCGATCGGGGAGCCCGGCTGAGAGGTCACCGTGAAATCGCCCTGATTGATCCCATCGACAAGCACATGGGAAATGCTCAGATTGCCGCCCCCAGTGTTCCAGATGGTAAAGGTCCGGACAACGGTGGCGTCACCGACTGCGGTCAGTGGGAACAAGGTGTGGTCGGCGATTTGCGGCACCAAGTCGCCATCTTGAATGTCCAATGCGTTCCCGGTCACGGCGATTTCCGGCAGCGCCGTCTCGATTGCAAACGCCTGGGTGCCCGTCGTGATCGGTGCGGTTCCGTTGATGGAAGAGTCATCGCTCAAGCGGATCGTGAGGTAGGCAGTCCCCAGTGTACCATTGGTCGTGAAAGCCAAGGTGCCGGCCGGACTGACGGTGGGAAGCGCGCTGAAGAGGGTCGCTCCGCTTTGGACGGAGACTTGGAAGGTGAGATTCTGTGTGGCACCGCTGTCCCCGTCATCGATCCCCGTGGCCCAGTTGGGGATTGTGTAAGCAGTTCCGGAAGTGGCTAGGGCAACCTGGTTGGCTCCCTTGGTGAAGCGGGGGGGCTCATTGACGTCGTTGATGGAGACGACAAGAGACTGATCGTGGCTCAACGCGGGGTTCCCTGAATCCGTGGCTCTGACGCGGAGGTGGTAGCTGGACTTTGCTTCAAAGTCGGCGCTGGCGTTTAGTCGAAGGCTGGTGCCCTGAATGCTGAAACTACCGTTATCCGTGTCTCCGGTGCCGGACGCGAGTGCGAAGGAAACGGGGCCAGCCGCCAGGGGATCGTTCACCGTTAGCGTGCCGACGTAGGCTCCGGCGATGTTGTTCTCCGCAATCGCGGTAGAGGTGAGGGCGATGTCGCCCGGTTCCTCATCCACATCTGTCACGGTCACGGCCAAGGTCGTTTCGGTCGTCATCTCCGGCCCCCCTCCATCCGCCGCCCGAATCCGGACGGTGTAAGAGCTTTTCGTTTCGTAGTCCAGGGCTTTCGCCGTCACTAGGGCAGCTCCGGTGATGGTGAAGCTGCCATTGTCATCGTCACCCGGACCCGGCACCAGGGTGTAGACGGGCAGGGTCCCCGCATCTGGATCACTGATCGTAAGCAGGCCGACGGTGGTCCCGATGGCGCTCTGCTCCGCCACGAAGGCGTCATCCAAGGCGAGGTTGGTGGGTGGCTCGTTCACGTTGGTGACGGAAACGCCGAGGGATCTGTCAACGGTCAGAGCGGCATTGCCGGTATCGGTGGCCCGTATTCTCACGCTGTAGCTTTGCTGGCCTTCGAAATTCGCGGTTTGGGTGATTCGCAGGGCGTTGCCTACGATCGTGAAGTTGCCGTTCCCGGTGTCTCCTGAGCCTGCGACGAGGGAGAATGTGTGGCTGGCCGCAGTGTCCGGGTCGCTCGCCGACAGCAATCCAACGATGGCGTTTGGTGCGTTGTTCTCCGCGATGCTGTTGAGGCTGAGAACTAGGTTGGTGGGGGCCTCGTTCACGTCAGTCACCGCAATCGTGAAGGCTGTATCAAGGGTGAGGCCCCCATTGTCAGTGACGCGGATGCGCACCTTGTAGCTGTTCTGCTCTTCGAAGTTGGCTGGCGCGGTGATTCGCAGAGCGTTACCGAGGATCGAGAAGCTCGCGTTGTCCTCACCGCCGGATCCGGAGACAAGGGCAAAGCTGTGACTGCTGCCGACATCTGGGTCCACGGCCGTGAGAGTCCCGGCCGTGGCATTGGCCACTCCATTCTCCGCGAGACTGCCACCGTTCAACGTGAGGAGCGTGGGCACCTCGTTCACTCCGCTGACCGAGATCGCGAAGACCTGATCCCTGGTGAGCCCGGGATTCCCATTGTCGGTGGCCCGCACCCGGATGCTGTAGGCGCTCTTGGTTTCAGAATCCGCAGAGGCATTGATTATCAGGGTGTTGCCGGAAATCGAAAACGTTGCGTTGTCATCAGCGCCCGTTCCACCGGTCAGGGCAAAGGTGTGTGACGAGCCAGCGTCGGGGTCTGCTGCGGCAAAAGTTCCCACCACGACACCGGGGGGATTGTTCTCCACCAGGGTGGCGCCGTTGAGGGAGAGGCTGGTGGGGCTTTCGTTCAGATCGGTGATCGCGATTAAGAAGGATTTCTCAAAATTACCCGGTGACGATCCATTGTCAGTGGTCCGGACGCGGATGGAGTAGCTACCCGACGTCGCTTCAAAGTTGGGTGAGGCCAGCAAGGAAAGAGTGGCACCGCTGATGGAGAAGAGGGCGTTGTCCGTGCTGCCCGCTCCAGCCACCAAGGTGTAGCTGTGAGTCTCCCCGCTATCCAAGTCGGTCGTGCTGAGACTGCCCACGGGACCCGGCGGGCTGTTCTCGAGCACAACGACCGGGATCAATGCGATGTCCGACGGCTGGGAATTCGTCGAGGTAGCTTGGATGGTAAAGGAGAACGGGCTTTCATCGCCGTCGTTTGTGGCAAAGGTTACCGTGGCGGTGCGCAGCCCGCTTCTGATGGGCTCGAACCGGATCTGAAACGAAGTGGTCCCCGCGCCTGGAAGAACGGGCGAGGTGGGCTGGGACAAGACGGAGAATTCTGCCGGTGCGCTCGTCGATACGGTTCCCAGGTTCAGGTTGTCGCTGCCTTGATTGGCAATGGTAAACGTCCGCGTGATCCCGCCGGCTGCGGCAAAGGTTGTCCCAAAGTCAGTGTGATTGGTGGTGGCGGCGGTGATGCTCCCGTTGGCGATGTTGCTGCCGTTTCCAGTGACCATAATCTCCGATGACGGCGCAGGCACTGAAGTCAGGTTCGCCAACGTATTCGCAGCATTCGCGGGTAAGGGGGTGGAGCCGAAATCGCCCGAGTTCGTTGGCGAGACATAGGTGAAGCTGGTCAATCCTCCATCCGATGGGGTGCTCCCGAGCGAAACCACGCCGTAGGCGACCCCGGGTGAAAGGGAAGTGGTGGCGGAAGTCAGAGACGGGAACCAGACGAGATAGAGCGCATCGCCTTCGTTCCAACGCAGATTTGGGTCGCTGGCAAAATCAAGACCCGCAGCTTCAGTTTGCAAAACGCCTGGGCTTCCAAAGGCGCTCAGATCGGCTCGGAAGAGAATCAGATCGTCGCCAGTCGGGCCGCCGAAATAGGCATTGACATTGAGGCCGCCGGCAATTGCGGTGGCCAATCCGTCACCATTGGTGTCAGCGACGATCAAGGCCAACGTGGAGGTGGGGGCGGGACCGCCTCCGCTTCCGTTGATCCGGTCCGCTGAGATCCGCAACGTCACGGTCGCATCGGCACCAGGCCCTGTCGCGATTGCGAACAGGATCAGCAGACCAAGATGGATCCCCGGGCGGTGCATCATTGCGGCACGTAGCTTGGGCGGACCGACCAACGCGCCGACGCTGGCTGAGGGGAAGCGGCCTTCCGGAGGATGTAGCCTGACGCCGGTTGAAACAGAAGAGTCGTATTGTGCTTCGTGCTGAGATCCCCCTTGCGACGCCAACCGGGGCCGCCATGGGTCGATCCCAGGAAGTAGTAGTAGATGGCGGAAGGCGGCTTGTTGGTTTGGGCAACGCTCGGGTCGAAGACGAGGAGTTCATCGACGGGCGAATCGATAGTCTGGCTCCCCGTGAACGAGCCGGATTCAAACAAAAGGGAAGCCCCCAGCGACGTCGGGGCTGCGACATTGAAGGCGATCGCTTTGTCCTGTGGCTTGTTCGCAGCCAAGGTAGCGATGACATTCGCCAGCGTGGTCATCTGGACGGCCCCTGGGACCGTGATCGTGGTGTCTCCGGGGACTTCGTGACGGACGATGAGAACCGAGTTTGGGGAGAGCGGCTGATCGTCGAATTTCAAGGTGGGGGAAACGCCGAACCTGCGCCAGCCTTCGCCGCCGCGTTGTGTGCCTGAGTAGTAAAAGTAGGAAGCTGCGGCAGAGAGGTTGATGCCCACGCGGGTTTGCTCAGGAATTAGGACCGACGTTTGCGGCAGGAACGTGGGGGACGGTTTCACCCCCGCGCCCTCGGGAAAAAGAGTGTTCAGAGTCCAGAACGGAATGACCTGGATCTCGGTCCCGCTGGTCACTGCGCTCCCAAGGGTATCACCGGCCAGATTGATCGTCAGAGCGGTGCTGGTGTTTCCGGTGATCTGGTAGAAGGCACCTTCTTTGCTCCCGGAGGCAATCAAAACGTAGTGGGTGTTCTTGAATGCATCCGTTCCCCACGAGGTTCCATTGACCGTCAACGTGCTCCCGCTCGCCGCCGTCAGAATCCCCTGAAACTCCGCGCCCCGGTGGAGCGGAGCGGAAATCAAGGTGTCCGAACTGCCCTTCGCGGTGACTGGAATGAAACCCCAGGGATCGGTGGAAACACTCTGCGCGTGAGCTGCGCTGCCCGCGAGGATGAGAAAAATGAGGAGAAACCTCGTCGTCTGGGCGCGGCCCGTCGCCATGCTCATGTTGTAAACCGATCAAGGGCTGCGCGTCACATCAAATCCGTCGAAGACCCGGCGATCGAGCATTCAACCCCTCACCTCCAGCTCGACCTCCCGATGTTCCCAGGCCGCCTTGGCGCCAGCATCGAGGAGATTCTGGGCTTTCAACCCGATTTGGGGATCGCAGAGCGGGTGGAACGGTTTGTCCTCCGTCAGGGCGTGGAGGAAGTGGGCGGTAGGTTCTGCGTTTTCGGGGGCTAGCGCCGGGACTTCCACGGCTTGCCCCTCGGGGTGCTCCAGGGTGGCGTGGAGAAGGCGGCCCTCCTGATGGGGTTCGATGAGGAAAGTGCCAGTGGTCCCGTGGATCGTGGCGAAATAGGACGTGAGCTTGCCGATCTGCGACCACGAACCTTCCAGGGTCGCCATGGCGTCGGCATAGCGCACGATGAGGGTGGCGTTATCCTCAAGCGGGAAAAACGGTTTCGTCAGGGTGCCGGTGAAGCCGATGACGGACTGGGGATTGTGGAGAAGGACGCTGGCCAGGTTCGCGCCGTAGCAGCAGTAGTCGATGAGCACACCGCCCCCGTTGCGATGGGGATCGAAAAGCCATTCCTGGAAGTATGGGGAACAGGTGTTCTCGGGCCCTTGATGGGCACCGCGATATCGGACATGCCAGATCCGGCCGAGATGCCCCTGGGCGGCGAGATGAATGCCATGCTGCAGGGCGGGCCACCAGGCGAACGGCCAGTTCACCATGAGGCGGACGCCTCCCGCGCGGGTCGCTTCCAGCATGCGTTGACCGTCCGCAGCATGGATGGAGAGCGGTTTTTCGATCATCACGTGGAGACCCTTGGCCGCCGCCGCGCAGGTCAGGTCGGCCTTGGTGCGGTTGTCTGTGAAGATATAAAGAGCGTCGAGGGTCTCGTCCTCAAGGATCGCCCCGTAGTTGTCGTAACTTGGCAGATGGAACTCCCGTTCGAAGCGCTCCCGGAGCGCCGGATACGGATCCGCCGCAGCGACGAGCCGGACAGCGGGGTTCTGGAACGCGCCTTGGAGGACGCCCCAAACGTGGTCGTGGTGGAGACCGGCAACGCCGATCCGCAGGGTTTCAGTTGGGTTCATGCTGGGTAATTTCTTCGCGGGAATCGCGGTGAAGTCGGGCAGGGTTGCCCGCCACGATGGTGAACGGGGCGACGTCTCGGGTGACCACGCTGCCGGCGGCGGTCATGGCATCCGGTCCAACGGTTACGCCCGGGGCGATAAAACAGGTCGCGGCAATCCAGGAGCGGTCCGCGATGGTGATGGGCGCGGTGATCAGATTGAAAGCCGCAGCTTGGAAATCATGAGAGCCGGTGCAGAGAAAAGCCCGCTGAGAAAGGCAGCAGTGGAGTCCGATGCGCACTGGCGCGAGGTTGAGAAGAATGACTTCCTCACCGAGCCAGGAGTGATCGCCGATTTCGAGTTTCCAGGGGAAGGCGATGTTGACCCGGGAGCGGATCACGACACCGCGGCCGATCCGGGCCCCAAATGCCCGTAAAAGGGAGGCCCGAAGCCGTGACGGCCAGGGCCAAGGTGTCAGGAAAAAAAGAACCTTGGTGACCCCCCACAATGCCTCACGCCAACGGGGAGCACCGCGGTCAAAGTTTGGCTTGGTCGCTTCAAAGGCGAGGAGGTCCATGGTCCGTTGCACCCTGTGCCGGGAGGAGACTCCGGGCAACCGGGAATGCGACCCGGAGCACCAGCACAAACGCAAGGCAGGGCAGAAATCCGATGGAAAGCCAGATCGGGCTTCGCGCGGTGAGCAAGGCCCAATGGAATCCACTTGCGTAAAGGATGATCGCGCTGGCCGATCCTGCCAAAACCGGGATCCGGTTCCAACAGGCGCACAAGGCCCCCAAGATCAGTCCGAACGCGACCGAACCGCGCCATCCGGCCATGATGAATCCTTCCCCCACGAAAGTGGACGCGATGGAAGTTTGGGGAATCCCCGCAATTTCCTCCATAGAAAGGCTAAGCTTTTCGGGCTTCGCCGGAAAAAAGGCACGGGGCAAGGGGCGGACCAGGATGTGCAATGGCACTTCAGTCCCGAGGAAGCCATGTTTCGCAGGAAAGGTTTCGGTGAGCCTGGCGATGGTGCGGAGGTTGTTGTCGACGATGAAGCGACGGGGCGGGGCGTGGGCCGGTTTGGAATTTTGGAGCTTTTGACTAAGCCCTTGGTGCCGGAATTGCAACGCCACCACCGTGATGAAAAGCACTGCGGCCAGGGGTATCCCAAAAAGAAGTAGCGCCCGCCGCCACGGGAGTTCCGGCAAGGTCCAGGCCAGGGCCACCGCAAATGTCGCCACATGAGTGGCCAGGACATATCGCGTCCCGCCACAGAAGGACGCGAAAAGCAGGAAGACCAACGGCAGGGCGATGACCAAGCGCTGCCATGGACGCCGCCAGGTTTGCACGATGAGCCAGGCCGTCAGCGGAGGGATAAGGTAATTGAGAAGCTGAAGCTCAGAGAGCAGTGCTCGGGAATCGCCGAGGCGCTCCCGGGCCCATGGCTGGCTGAACCGGGGGCCCAGCATCTCCCGGATGAGTGTCACCGGATTGAACCCGACACTGAGGAACATGTGGAGGTGGCCCAGCGCGAAACAACCGATGAGCAGGGCGAGCCATTCCCGGCGGCTCGGATTGGGCCAGGGACGATCGGCTCTCGCTGGCCAAGCCAAGTGGCGTCCGATCGCCAATGCCGCCAATCCTGCCAGGACGAGGCGAAGCGCCGAGGCTGCAGAGTCCGGATCGACTTCTCCGGAGAATTGCGGTTGGGGAAAGAGGAATTCGGCCAAGGTGAGATAATACGCGGTGGCCAAGGCCGCCCAATCGATCCGGAACCATTCGCGGGGCGGGCGCCGCATCGCTTCCCAAGCAAAGGCACTGCCCAGGCCGACACCAGCGATCCAGGCGACCTTCCCAGCCATCGCCGCAGAGTCGCTTCCCCCGATGGTGAGCGCGGCGACGAAAAGGGCTCCGAGGAGAATGGCGGTTCCGCGCCAGTTGGGAGAGATCATTGCACGGAATGGGGTTTTTTTCCTCCGAGGAGCCAGTCGTAGACCGCCAGGAATTGTTCGGCAACGGTTTGCCAGGAATAAGACTTGGATACCAGCTCGCGTCCCCGCAGCCCCATGGCCCGCCGTTCCTCCTGGGAGAGCGCCAGAAAACGTTGCATCCCCTCCGCGATGCTGAAAGGGATCGGTTCCATCTGGATGGCCGCACCTTGGGCAAAGCCCTCTGGAAGATGACAATGATCCGTCATGAGCACGGGAAGTCCATAAGCCCAGGCTTCGAGAACAGCCATGGGGAGGCCTTCGCTGTGACTTGGGAGAATGAGAGCTCCGGCTTCCTGGTAAAGACGTTCCTTTTCAGTCCCAAAGGCTGGACCGTGGAACTTCACGCAGGCCTGCAAGCCGAGCTCGTCACGGAGAAGGCGCAGGGTGTCGAGGTGTTTGCCATCGTCCCACCCGGCGATGAGGAGTTGGGGCGGTTTATTGAGAAGGGCCCAGCCGTGGAGCAACTCCGATAACCCCTTCTTGGGGTGAAGCCGTCCCAGGAAGAGAACACTCTTGCCTAGGGCCGCGACGGGTGCGGCGGGGAGATCCACTCCGTTCGGAATGACCGCCACGGGGTTTTCCAAGCCGAGCGCCCGGATGCTGAGCCACTCTTCCGGACACAAAGCATGCAGGCAGGCCGCTCCCTGGAGAACCGCCCCGTCCCACAACTGCCAGGCGATCCGCCGCTTCCACCGTCCTTGCCGCATCGCCCACGGTTCCAGCATGCCATGCGGCGAAACGATCCAGGGCGGCGCGCTCCGGCGGCACGCAGCCAACGCCCGACTGGCAGGTCCCCAGACTCCGTGCAAGTGAATCACGGAGGGTCGGAATTCTCCCACGAAACGACTCAGTTCTCGACTCAACTTCAGCGGCCCGATGGTCTGAATCGGGAAAGTCTGAGGAGCGAGGTGGCTGAAGTTCGCCCGGTCCTCGGCGGTGGCCGCGTCCTCTGTGGCGGCCAGATCGATTTCCATCGTCCCCGCGCGAGCCAGTTCACGAGTCAGGCCCCGCAGGCTCTCAGTCACACCGCCGCCCAAACGGGAGATGGAATCGGTCAGTTGGAGGATCCGAGGCATGGCGGCAGAAGGGAGTTCCAGTCAGGGCGCCACGGCTGAGTCCGGCGCGCGGAGAGAATCGCGGTGGATTCACTTTGGGAGGCGAACAAACGGAGGAGGCGGGATTCCCAGCGCGACTTGATGGGGCGGGGGAGCAACGGAAGTTTCAAAAGCGGAGGCTCATCCAACCAATCTCCGAGCCTCCGGATCAGAGCTTCTGGATGGCCGGTGATCTCCGCGTAATCGATCGAGCGAGTCCCGGGTCGGGCTCTCCATCGTTCAGCGTGTTCATGGGCCCGGGCGGCCCATTCGCGCACGAAGGCTTCGTCAAAAGGGACGGGATCGGAGCCTTGCCAGTCCGGGAGAAACGCCCAGAGCGAAGGGAGAACCTGCCGGAGATCCCGGGTCACATGGAGGAAGGTGCCCCGCTGGTCCAGCCAATCCGCGACGACGGGTTGGCTCTGCCGTAAGTTCATCAGATCCGCATCGAGGAAATGCGTCTTCAAAACCGGACGCCGCGGCCGACGGAGCACCTCAAGGACACGGGGGATGCTCCAATCCGCCGGTTCCCAACCCGGCAGGAGTACGTCCACCGGGAGATAGAGAGAGTCGAGCGCCTCAAGGGGGCGTTTCCACGAACGGAACGCGTCGAACTGCCTTCGCAGCAAATCGATCGTCAAATGCGTCCCGGAGCGCATGAACGTGGACACGATGACTGGATCGCCGATGCCGGACAAGTCCCCGGACTGCAGAACGCGATAGGCCGGCTTCATGCGGGGAGGAGTTCCAGCAAGTTCGCGCCCAGCTGGTCGAGTCCGAACTTCCGCGAAGTGAGGCGGGCTTCCTTCGAGAAAGCCCGGAGGAGGTCACGATTGCGGGCGAGTTCCGTGATGGCTGTCGCCAGAGCCGGGGCGTCCGCAGGCGGGACGATCAAGCCGTTCCGTCCGGAAACAACGACTTCGCCACAGCAAGGGGTCGCGATTACCGGCAGGCCATGAGCCATAGCTTCCAACTGGGTGATGGCAAAACCGTCTGACAAGGTCGGGATTACGAAGACGTCGGCGTCCGCGTAAACTTCACCGACGCGGGAACGGGAGACAGGGCCGACGAACCGGACGTTGGCCGGCGCCGAAGCGACGGCGTCTGCGGAAATTCCGATGGGCCCGGCGATGAGGAAATCCACCGGCTCATCGAAAAGAAGCCGCGCCGCCTCACACAAATATTGGATGCCTTTCCGCAGGATCACTTGACCCAGCCAGAGTATGCGAAGTCGTGTAGTTGGGGAAGGAGACTTGGGAGGAATCATCGGGGCATCGTAGGCGAGGGGGACGACGCGCAACTTTGTCTCGGGGACACCCTGTTTCACCAACGCCTGACGCGCCCAGTTGGAGTTGACCACGATCAGGCTGGCGGCGTCCCATTCAGCTTGCCGGTGGCGGCGAAACGAATCGGGGATCGGCGCTCCCTCCGGTTCCCAACCGGCCCAGCGCACTCTTTCCTGGGCGACGATCGCCTCTTCCACGGCGGCGGGGTCGATCTGGCCGAGAATCTGGAGGCTGCCATCGAATCGAAGACGCTCTGCGGTTTGAAGAAAGGCCCCGGTATAGCCGAAAAACACGGAGGGTTCAGAGCGGGGACAACGACGGGCCACCTCGCGGTCGAGCCATTGACTCTGCCGCAGTACTGTTTCACAGAGTTCGCCCGGAGGCGACAATCGGGTCCGGACCGCTAAGGGCAGGCCCGGCCAGGGATAGGCGCGGACCCGTTCCGAAGGCAGGTCTGGGGTGAACCGTCCCGCCAGGTCTCGGCCCGGAGCTCCCAGGAAACGGCATGCCTGCCAGGGGCCGCTGGACCAGAGATCGGTGTGCAACTCCCGGAGACGCCCCGCGCGATGGAGCGCCCGTGGGATGGCGTAGTGTTCCCGGGCACCAAGTTGGCTGCAAATCCAGGTGCGTTCGCGCTCAGGCGGCATCGGTGGTCTGGACGAGGTTGCGGAAGAGCGGTTCCCCGGCTTCGAGTTCCGCGAAGGTTCCGCTGGAAACGATCCGGCCTCTTTCCAATAGATGAATGAGAGTTGCCTGCCGGACGGCGGCGGCGCGGTGCGCCACGGTGATCATGGTGAGACCGGGCCGCCAAGTCTGCAGGGCCCGGAGCAGCGCGCGCTCCGTGGCTTGATCCAAAGCGCTGGTGGCTTCGTCGAAAATAAGGATCTCGGGCTGACGATAGAGTGCCCGGGCCAAAGCGATCCGTTGCCTTTGTCCACCGCTTAATTGAACGCCCCGCTCCCCGGTGAGCGTCTCGTATCCGCTGGCGAGGTCTTCCCGGATGAACCGGTCCAATTGGGCGACTTCAGCCACGGTGCGGAGGAGGGCCTCATCGTGCGCCCGCCCAAAGAGGATGTTATCGAGGATGGTGCCATCAAGGAGTTGGATGTCCTGGGGCACATAGCCAATGAGGGCGCGCCAAGCCTCAAGATTCTCTGGATGAACTTGTTCTCCATCGACGAAAATTCCTCCGGAATCCGGCGTGTGCAGGCCGAGGAGGAGATCGAGCAACGTCGATTTTCCCGCACCGGAGGGGCCGGTGATCCCGGTGTGGCTGCCTTTGGGAATGCAGAGATCGATGGCGTCAAGCGCGGGGACGCCCTGACCGGGAAAGCGAAAGCCCGGGATACGCAGTTCCACGGTTCGGGCAAAGTTCAGGGGAGTGGGCTTCATCGGGGGCGCGGTGGGGACCGGAGTGCCTTCGAGTGTTTGGAGAATCTCATCGACGACCGATCGGCGTGTCAGAAAGCTCACCATTTGGGAGTAGACCAGGCTCAAGGAGGGAAGCAACCGGTAACCCGCCATCGCGAAGGTTCCGGTCAATGGCAGCCAGGCGGAGGCTCGTTCGGGAAATTGGAAGGTGCCCAGGACCACGACGACCAGCGCGGTGAAGGCGAGCATCTCCATAATCATCCGGGGCGCGACGCGGAGGACGCTCACCGGGATCTCGTTCTCCGCTAGGTCGCGGGTGGCCTGGGCATAGCGATCCACGAAGTGTTGCCGGGAGCCGTTGACGATGAGGATCTTCATGTTCGTGAGGAGTTCGGCGGCGGTGTGATACTGACGCCGGATCAAGTCTCCTCGCTGTCGATTGGCCCGCAGGAGAAATCCCCGGAGGCGGAGGAGGATGAGGACATAGATCCCGCCGAAAATCGCGCCCAAGATCAGCGTGGCCAGCGGACTGATGAAGAAAAGGACGCCGATCAAAAGAATGGCCGTGGCGGCGCGCACGATGGCGTCCATCAGCGGCAGGAGCACTTCGGTGAGGAAGACATGAACGTCGTCCCGGAGCCGCTTGAGTTGGAGCGCGGAATTGGATTGCAGATGGTAGACGTAAGGTTGCGCGGCCACCCGGGACATCATCTCAGCAGAAAGGCGTTGGGTGGTGAGGTGGGCGAACCGTGAGCGGGCGTAGTCCCCGGCCATTCCAAGTCCACCCGCTGCGATCTGGAGGAGCAAGGTGATGGATCCAGTCGCGAGAATCGTGGTATCCCGTGGCAGGCCGGCGAGCAGACCACCGGCGAAGGTTTCCTGCGCCTGTGGATTGCTCGCCAAAGTGAGGAAGGGGAGCATCGCTCCGGCGGCCGTCATCTGTGCCAAACCTTGCGCCACCGACAATCCCGCGACGGGACCGAGGCCCCCTCCGCCAAAACGCCGGGCCAGTCCGATCGTTCTCCCGATTTCCCGGGACAGATCCTGGAAGAGAGCTTGCAACGGAGCACCGTAGCATCAATCCGAGCGCAAAAACCTGGAAAAAGGAAGAAGCACCGCAACAATCGGGTGGAAGGCAGGTCTAAGGCGATCGAGCCTTGCCACCCTAAGATGACCGGAGCCGCCCAAAACCTGCCGATGTTGGTTCTGGGCGGAGCTGTGTCCGCGATTGGCGCGGGCGGTTTGCTCGTGTTCCGGCAGGCATCGCACACCTGGGGCCTCGATCACGCCGACGAACCACGGAAGACCCATGAAGGGCCCATTCCCCGGATTGGGGGCGTCGCGATCTTTCCCGCTTGTTTGGCCGTCGCCCTTTGCTCGGGCCAACCTCTCGCGATTACCGTCGGCGCGATCCTCCTCTTCCTTTTGGGATTCGGCGATGATCTGGTCCGCTTGAACAGCAGGCTCAAGCTGGACGCGCAGGTGGTCGTCGCGATCCTTTCCTTTTTCATGGGGCTTCGGCTCGACACCTTGCCATCCTGGTCCGGTGAACCGGTTCACTTGCCGGTGCTTCTTTCGCTTCCGCTGACGGTGGCGTGGTTGGTGGGGTGGACCAACGCAATGAACCTGATTGATGGGCTCGACGGCCTAGCCACGGGGATCGCCATGATCGGGATGGCCTTCCTCTCGATGGTGGTGCCGACCGGGGCGCTGAGCGTGGGCTTTGCCGGGGCAGCGGCGGGGTTTCTTTGCTTCAATTTCCCTCGTGCGCGGATGTTTCTGGGCGACGGCGGAGCCTATTTGTTCGGCTATCTCTTCGGTGCGCTCGCTCTGCTGGATGACCATGGGCGGGGTGTCCCGTTCTTGATCACGGTCCTGGCGGTTCCGTTGCTGGACACCGTCTTCGCTTTCGGGCGGCGTGCCTGGCGTCGGTTGCCGGTGATGAAGGGGGATGCGGAGCACATCCATCACCAGTTGCGGGCACTCGGTTTGAGCAGCCCGGTGGCGGTTCTGCTGCTGCATTTGGCTACAGCGATCTCCGGACTGGTCGCCTGCGGCGCGCTCCACGTGGCGGGCGGGGGCTGGGCCGGGCTCGTCTGGGTGATTGGCGCGGGCGGCGGCGGCGTCTGGTATCTGGTGAGCCGACCGGTTGCGGTGGGCGGCCAGGATCAGAACAATTCGGCCAAGCCGTCGTCGTCCAATGTGGTCGGGTCGGACACGGTCAGCAGTTCATCGACGTAAGTCATGAGGTGGAGCTCCTCACGCAACAAATCGACGTCGTCTGTTTGCAAAGAAACGCTGGGTTCACTGGGGGCCTCCCAGGGATGCTGCCAAGCCACGGTCACCACGATCGCCGCAGCCGCCGCGACTGCCGACACCCACAGGCGCCAACCCATCGAGAACCTTGGTTCATCGCGGGTCGCCGCATCCAATCGGGCGGCCCGGAGGGTCGAAGCCACGAACGATCCCGAAGCCCTCTTCGGAGGACACTCCCCAAGCAAACGCCAAAGAGCGTCATCCTCTTCCGGTGAGGGAAGATTCGCTGTTTGGCGCTGGCCGGATGTTTCCATTCTCTGCAAGTAACCCCAGAGTATGACGCAAGTTGCGAGCCACTCCAAAAATTCTTCGTGGGGATTACGGGGAAGGATTGCGCCTTGGCCTCAGCTCGTTTGCGATATATGCTCTTCCGGATTCATGATGGGAAATCTTCAGGGAGCTAGGCCGCTTCTGCCTGCGCATTGGGCAGTGTGGTTCTTTTTCTGCATTTGTACGCTCCTTGCCCCCGCTGCGGATCTTCCTTTCCGGGATTGGACAGATCGCGACAACAATCAAGTCCGGGCCCGGATGGTCGGCTGGGCGGACAACGTGGTCCGCTTGCGTTTGCTCTTCGACGGCAAGGTGATCGAAATGCCGGAAGCGAACCTGATTCAAGCGGATCGGGATTATGTCGCCGCCTGGCGCCAGCAGTTCGCTCCAGCCGGAGAAGCCATGCCGCCGGGCGGTTGGCCTCGTGAACTGGTGGCGCCCGATGACTTCAAGGTCGATGAGATCTCCTCAACCGGCGGTGAGTTCGTTTACCAGACTCCGCATTTCGCCTTTCGCGCTGATGTGAAATTGGCACCGAGTTTGATTCGAGAATATGCCCACATTTTCGAAGCGACGCATCACGTCATCGGACATCTCCCGATGCGAATCAGCGGGGAAAAGGGGGAAGGACGCTTCGGAGTGCGCATGTTCAAGCGCCATGCCGATTTTCTAGCCGCAGGCGGGATTGCCGGATCCGGAGGGGTTTATCTGCCTGCGGCTCGGGAGATTCTCGTCCCGCTTTCCTCGTTGGGTGTCCGGGTAATCGGGGAGCAGGTCGCTTTCAATCCGGAGACGTTCGATCCCGCTCCCTTGGTGCATGAGATCACCCACCAGTTGATGCACCGGTGGCTCGATATCTTTCCGATTTGGTTCTGCGAAGGGATGGCAGAATACCTTTCCTCGGTGCCTTTTGAGACCAATCGTTTCGACTTCCAGCGGATCGAAGACGGGATCAAGGATCACCTGCGACGTTCGGAAGGGGCGACTGCGGCGAGCGGTGGCTGGGTGGTGGTGGACGTTCTGGGGCCGGAAGAGTTGATGGCGGTGAGTTACCGTCGTTGGTCGGCCGCCGTTTCCAATGGTGGTGGGGCCGGGCTTTATTACCGATCAGGGATGCTCTTGGTCTATTTCTTGGCGCACATGGAGGGCAAGGGGGATGCCGAGGCTCTCATCCGTTACTTTCACGAAACCCGCGGTTCAGAGTTGAAACGGGAGCGTTACGTCACGGAATACAACCAGGCCGTGGAGCAGCACCGGCGTGATCTGCTCGCCTGGGCGGAAGCCTACAACAAGGCGTTGATTCTCCACCGCATGGAGACCGTTGCCTACAACCAGAAGGTGGAGGTCTACAATCAACAGGTCCGCGCTGGGTTTGCCCCTGGGGAGCGGATCGATCCCGGGGCGCGGCCGGGGGCCCCGCCAGAGCCGACCCAGAAACCGAAACCACCCACGATCCTTGAGGAGAACCCAGACGGGAACGTGCCCGTGGACGTGAAGATCGCCGAGGAGGAGGCCCGGAACCGTTTGTTCGGCGACCGGTCAGGGGCGGAGTTGTGGAGCGCCATGGAAAAGGCGTTCGCCACCCGCAAGATTCGCATCCAACAGGTCCACGCGCCGGATTCTACCAGCTAAGGACGGGTCAACGGCTGAGATCCTCCTGACAAAGCAGGGTGAATCCGCTGCGGTGCAGCACGGCGGTGCCAAACTCATTGTCCTCCAAGCAGAGCGCCAGCGCCGCCTTTCCGTTCGGCCGTGAGAGCAGGGGATAGCTGAAGTGAATGTTGGTTTCTCCCTGAAGCAAGGCGGCCAGGCAGTTTGCGAGTGCATGAGCGCCCTCATCCAATTGCACCACGGTGAGGCGAGTCTCCGAAAAGGGGATGCCCTTCTCCATGAAGACGGTGCCCACCGCCTCGGGGTCGGTGAGGATGAGGCGGACAATCGTCACATCCATGGAATCAACCACCGACAACCCCACGACCTCGACGTGGCAGTCATTGATGGTGCGGACGATGGAGAGGAGCGCCCCCACCCGGTTCGGAAGAAAAACCGAGAGTTGGACGACAGGTTGCCCCGGGGGAAGGGTGGCACTGGAAGGAGATTCGGGCTGTTCCACGTTCGGCGAGTGTTTGGAAGGCTCTGAACCTATTCAACAGTGACACTTTTTGCAAGGTTGCGCGGCTTGTCGACATCACAACCGCGGCCCACGGCAAAGTGATACGCCAGCAATTGCAGCGGAATCACGCTCAAAAGCGGTGTGAGGAGCTCGTGACAGGCCGGAATGTGAATCACGTCGTCCACAATCCGGGTGATCTCGGAATTTCCTTCGGTGGCGATCGCGATGACCGGGCCGCGCCGGGCTTTCACTTCTTCGATATTGGAGACGTTCTTGTCGTAGACGTGGTCGCTTGGAGCGATAAAAACGCTGGGAAGTTCCGGTTTCACCAAGGCGATGATCCCGTGCTTCAACTCCGCGCTCGCGTGCCCCGAAGCGTAGATGTAGCTGATCTCCTTCATCTTCAGCGCCCCTTCCAGCGCGACCGGATAGTTGCTCTGACGCCCGAGGAAAAGCATCGCCTCCGCCTCCAAGTACTTCATCGCGATTTCCTTGATGGCGTCGCTCTGTTTGAGGATCTGAGTGACCTTGTCCGGGATCGCCTGCAGTTCATCGATGATCCGATTCCCCTCGCTGGTTCCCATGGTGCGGGTCCGCCCGAGCCAGAGGGCGAGCAGCGTGAGGACGGTCACTTGCGAGGTGAACGATTTGGTGGCTGCGACCCCGATTTCCGGGCCAGCGTGGAGGTAGGAACCACCGTCAGACTCCCGGGCGATGGTCGAGGCGACCGAATTGACGATGCCGAGGACGCGATGGCCCTTGCGTTGCGCCTCGCGCATTGCGGCCAGGGTGTCGATGGTTTCACCGGACTGGCTGAGGACGAAGAACGGGGTGTTCTTGTCGATCGGGAGATTGCGGTAGCGCATCTCGGAGGCGATTTCGACCTCGGTGGGAATGTGGGCGAGCCCTTCGATGATGTACTCCCCGACCATTCCGGCGTGCATGGCGGTGCCGCAACCGCAGAGGACGATGCGGTCGATGTGGCGGAGGTCCCGCGGCCCCATGTTGAGTCCGCCCAGCATGGCCGTGGCGTTCTCTTTTGAGATCCTGCCGCGGAAGGCATTGCCGATGCTGGTAGGCTGCTCGTAGATCTCCTTGAGCATGAAGTGGGGATAATCCCCCTTCTCCGCCTCCTCCTTCGCGAACGCCACCTGATGGACCTCGAAGTTGGTGCTACGGCCACTTTCGAGGGAACTAATCTGGAAGTCGCTGGAGGTCAGCTCGACCAGGTCGTAGTCGTTCAGATAAATCGCGTCGCGGGTGTGAGCCACCAAGGCGGCCACATCGCTGGCGACGAAATTCTCTCCCTTCCCCAGTCCGACCACCAGGGGAGAGCCGAGTCGGGCACCGACCAGGAAATCTGGTTCGTCGGCGTGGACCACCGCGATGCCGTAGGTTCCTTTGACTTGAGCCAAGGCCATCCGGATGGCTTTGACGAGGCGCTCGCGGACGCCGCCGCTGTCGAGCGAGTCCAAGTGCTTGCCGATGAGGTGGGAAAGGACCTCGGTATCTGTCTGGGACCTGAAGGTGTGTCCCTCAGCCTGGAGGGCTTCGCGGATGGCCAGGTAGTTCTCGATGACCCCGTTGTGGACCAAGGCGATCTTCCCAGATTGGTCGGTGTGCGGATGGGCGTTCTCGTCCGTGGGGGCACCGTGAGTTGCCCAACGGGTGTGGCTGACTCCAGAGAACCCCGACGCTCCCTGGCGCCCGAGAAGGTCACGAAGGTTGTCGATCCGCCCGGCGCACTTGCGCAATTCGAGAGTTCCGCCGTTGATGAGGGCCATGCCAGCGGAGTCGTATCCCCGATATTCGAGGCGACGAAGACCGTCCAGCATGATGGGGGCAGCTTCCTCGTGCCCGACGTAACCGATGATTCCGCACATAGTAGTTGTGATTCCGAATGAAGTCGTTTAGGCAAACCGAAGGACCTCAATAAGCTGGATGGCGTTAAAGTGTCTAGTTGTTATGGAAAACCTGAGTTGCCTCAAGCATTGATTATGGACGAGTCTACGCTACAGATGGCCCAACGGCAAACCCTAGCCATTGTCATGGGGGGAGGGGCTGGAACCCGGCTGTTTCCGCTCACGAAGGATCGCTCGAAACCGGCGGTCCCCCTCGGCGGCAAGTATCGCTTGGTTGATATCCCGATCAGCAATTGCCTCAATTCAGGGCTCTTCCAGATTTACGTGCTGACGCAGTTCAATAGCGTCTCCCTGCATCGGCACATCAATTCCGCCTTCCGCTTCGACCATTTCCGGCCCAATTTCGTCGAGATCCTGGCCGCCCAGCAAACTCCGCAGGGCAGCACCTGGTACGAGGGCACTGCGGATGCGGTTCGCAAGAACCTGCGCTACTTCCTCCGTGAGCCATTTGAGTACTTCCTGATCCTCAGCGGTGATCAACTTTACCGAATGGACTTCGGTGAAATTCTCGCCCGCCACCTGGAAGCCGAAGCGGACATTTCCATTGCCACCATCCCGGTGGAGCGCGAAGCCGCCAAAGGCTTTGGCATCATGGCCACCAATGAGGCGGGCCGAATCCGGCGCTTCGTGGAGAAGCCCAAACAAGATGAGGTCCTCGACGGGTTGCGGATGTCCCCAGCGCAAATGGACCGGGCCAAACTCCAGCCCGGGCAGGAGCGCTACTTGGCTTCCATGGGGATTTACCTCTTCAACAAGTCCGTCCTTGAGGAGTGCCTCGACAACAATCTCGCCGATTTTGGCAAGCACGTCATCCCACAGGCGATCGAACGCTACGACGTCCTCAGCCACATCTTCCAGGGTTATTGGGAGGACATCGGGACCATCCGCTCCTTTTACGAGGCCAATCTCGACCTCGCCAAAATCGTCCCCGATTACGATTTCTTCGACGCGAAGAACCCGATTTATACCAACCCGCGCTTTCTTCCCGGGAGCAAGATCAATTCCGCTCACATCGAACAGGCGATCGTCTCCGACGGCTGCATCATTACGGATGCCCGCATCGAGCGTTCCATTGTCGGGGTCCGCTCGCTTATCGAATCGAAGACCCACATCATCGATTCGGTGATCATGGGCGCGGACTACTATGAGAAGGAACAACTAGGCGTGGTTGATTCCGCAGAGATTCCGCCGGTCGGCATCGGCAGTCATTGTTTCATTCGCCGCGCGATCATCGACAAGAACGCGCGGATCGGGAACCACGTCGTCATCAATCCGGAAGGGAAACCGTCCGAGTATGACGGTGATAACTATTACATCCGCGACGGAATCGTGGTCGTTCCAAAGGGCGCGGTGATTCCATCCCATACGATTATTTGATCCGAGACGTTCTCGGGCTTACAGGTTGGCCTTTTCCATTATGTCTACCATTCCGGAGGAAGACCTCCCAACTCCGCCTGACTCCATCACCTTCGAGTCACTCAACCTGTCCGAGCGCGTTCTCGCCGCGATTCGGGTTCTCGGTTATACCAAACCCACGGCGATCCAGTATCAAGCGATCCCTGCGGTGCTCTCGGGCCGGGATGTGATCGGGGCTTCGCAGACGGGAACCGGGAAGACTGCCGCATTTTGTCTTCCGATTCTGAGTTGCCTGGAACCGGTCAAAGAGCCTGCGGTGCTCATTTTGGAGCCCACCCGGGAATTGGCCAGTCAGGTCTTCGATGCCTTCCGCCAGATGGGGAAATTCACCCACCACCGGGCCGCTTTGCTTTACGGCGGCGTCGGCTACCAGGAGCAACTTGAGGCACTGGAAAAGGGCGCGGATTTCATCATCGCCACGCCCGGACGCTTGCTCGACCTCATCGAACGCCGTTCCTTGAGCTTGAAGTCGATTCAATACGTCGTGCTCGACGAGACCGACCGCATGCTTGACATGGGCTTCTTGCCCGACGTCCGGCGGATCGTCGAGATGTGCCCGCGGGAGCGCAAGACGCTTCTCTTCAGCGCCACCATGCCGCCGGAAATCTCCGGACTGGCCGGCTGGGCGCTCAAGGATCCCGTGCAAATCGAAATCGGAGCACGCCGTGGTGTCGCGGAGACGATCAACCATGCATTCTATCCGGTTTCCATCGATCAACGGGACGACTTGGTTCTCGAACTTCTTCGGCGGACCGATTTCGCCAGCGTGATGCTGTTCACCCGGACGAAGCGGGAGGCCGATGAACTGTTTGAAGTCATCTCCCGGCAGACCGACCACCGTGTCACCGTTCTCCATAGCGACATTCCCCAAAACAAGCGGGAACGTGCGCTCCGGGGATTCCGTGAAGGGGAATTCGATATCATCATCGCCACGGATATCGCGGCGCGCGGGCTGGACATCAGTGGGGTGAGCCACGTCATCAATTACCGGGTCCCGGAAAACCCGGAAGATTACGTGCACCGCATCGGCCGGACAGGGCGTGCCGAGCGGGAAGGGGATGCGTTCACGATCCTTTCGGCCGACGAGTTGGAGTACGCGCAATCCGTCGAACGCATGATCGAGCGCAAAGTGGAGCGTCGGCGTCTTGAGGGATTCGATTACGTTTACACCGCTCTGCTCGATGACGATTTGGCGCCTCGCCGCGTCAAGCGCAAGGCACCCGCCCGCCGGAAGCGCAAAGGCTAAACCATGCGCGTCCTTTCCATCGATCCCGCCCTGCGCAACACCGGCTACGCGGTCCTGGAACGGCGCGACGGCGGAAGGCAGCCCGTTTATGCGGCGGTGGAATACGGAGTGATTCGCAATCACCGCGACCTGAGCCAGTCCGTTTGCTTGGTGGCCATTCGCAAGCAGTTGGCGGCGGTTATCGCGCAACACCGTCCCGAGGTCTGTGCCGTGGAATCGATCATCTACGTGCAAAGTTTCAAGACCGCCATCACCATGGGAGCGGCCCGTGGAGCGGCGATGATCGCTGCGGCAGAGGCCGATCTCTTGATTCATGAATATCCCCCGACCCGCGTCAAGCAGGCGGTCGTGGGGCGCGGTGGAGCGACCAAGGATCAGGTGGCCTTCATGATGCGCGCCCTGCTCGGCTTGACGGAAACGCCTCCGCCCGATGCCGCAGACGCCCTCGCGATCGGAATGACCCACCTCTACACGGCGGGCACGAAAACGATTCTAGGGGAAGTGCACCGCGAAATTTAGGGTGACCACTCCCGCGTTCGATCTCCGTTGGCTTGGACGTATCGATTACCTGGCCGCACTGAACCTCCAAACGGAATTGGTCGAGGAGCGTCGTCAGGGATCGATTGGGGACACGATTTTGCTCCTGGAACACGAACCCGTCTACACGATCGGGCGGACACGGGACCGCTCCAGTCTCCGGGAGGCTGAATCCGATGGCTTACCGGTCGTTGAAACCAACCGGGGAGGGCAGGCGACCTATCACGGTCCCGGTCAGCTGGTCGGGTATCCGATTCTCGACCTCAACCATTACGGACGCGATCTGCACCTCTACCTGCGGACCTTGGAAGACGCATTGATCGAGGCCTGTGGCGAGGCCGGAATTGCCGCCGACCGCCGGGAAGGCCTCACGGGAGTCTGGGTGGAAGATCGCAAAATCGCTTCGATCGGCGTGGGAGTGCGCCACTGGATCAGCATGCACGGCTTTGCGATCAATGTGGCGGCGGATCTTGGTGGCTTTGCCGCGATCATTCCGTGCGGGATTCAGGACGTTACGATGACCTCTGTCGAAGAGGAATCGGCAGGTGTCTGGAGCGTCCCGGCTTTTGCGGAAGTGGTCGGTGCAGCTTTGATGCGCAGTTTGGGACGACTCCGCCGGGGATTTTGATCTACTAACTGGTAGATGACTTGCGGCCCCCTGGGGTCAACAGCGTTTTGCGCAATCACTACTGGCTGATTCCAGAGATTCATTGGCCACTGGACTGCTTCCGAGCGAGCGGCAGCTAGTCCATCCTAACCGTCCAAGAGCTACCAGTCCTAAACCAGGGGTTGGATGGCGGGGATTCATGCGCGGGAAATCCGCTTTTCAGTCACGAGGCGGTCGCTGTGCAGGTCGATACGAGCCCACTTTCAGAGATTCGTGTCGACTCCTGATAAGTTTCGTAGTCGGTGTTCACGGCCCAGAGATCGTGAGTCGCTCCGCGGCCGAGGTTGTCGGCGGCAAGCAAGCCCATCAAGATGCTGTGATCCTGGTTGTTGTATTTGAACGAACCGTATCGGCCGATGGCCTGAATCCCCTCCAATCCTGAAAGGTAATCTATGACCTCATTCACCGCTTCCCGGTAACCTCTCTCATAAACCGGGTAAGACCGGCGCAAAGGCACAACCTTGGCGTCCCTGACCGCACGAGGAGGAATCAACCCCAGCCGGACGACTTCTTCCGATGCCTGACGCACGAGTTCCTCATGAGGAGCCTGCCAGATGGCGTCCTCGTCGAAGCACCAATACTCCAACGCCAGGACCGATGTGTCGGCATCGCCGCAGATCTGCGGTACCCAGTTCCGGAAATTGGTCACTCTTCCCACCGCCACTTCCGGGGAGTGGATGTAAAGCCACTGGTCCGAAAAATGGGAAGTTCCATCCACAAGGAGAAACACCAAAAGTGTGTTGCGGTATCGCAACCGCTCCACGGCGGCGCGAGTTTGCGACGGCAGATCTTCGAAGCCTCTGGCCATCAAGGTGAGTGGCATTGTCGAAATGATGTGATCGAAGGAATGCCGGGTCCCGTCCGATTCCTCGATCCCGTTTACCCGATTGGCGTCGCGGAGCACCCGGCGGACGGGACGATTGAGGAGCACTTCCCCTTTCATTTCCCGGATCTGATGGGCCATGCGCTCATACACCATCCCCGTTCCACCCGTGGGGAAAGCGAACTGATCCACCAGGGTTTTGTGTCCGGTGCCACGCCATCCAAGCATATGTTTGGCGGCCTCACCCAGTGAAAACTTCTTGATGCGTTGCGCAGCGAAGTCGGCATCCAGCTGATGACACGGAATTCCCCAAAGTTTCTCACTGTAGGTGCGGAAGAACATCTCGTGCATCTCACGGCCAAACCTGCGCACAACCCACGATTCAAAGGTTTCGTCTCCCTCGTCAAGAACGCTACCGGGCCGACACTTCTGCCACAGGTAACTGGCTAGGCAACGCGCCGCCCGCCAGGGGCCCATGTTGCCCAAAGCATTGAATCCCCGGAGCGGATAGTCGTAGAAGCGGCCTTCAAAGAAAATCCGGGTGCGGCGGTTCACCATGCGGTAGTCCCGGCCCACGATCCGGAGCCAGAACTCGTTTACCCGCCGGTCGCTGCTGTAGAACCGGTGAGGCCCCAGATCCACGGTATGGCCCCAGAGCCGCAGGGACCTCGCCAGCCCGCCGGGTTCGGAACCGGCCTCGAACACGGTGACAGCGTGCCCCATGGAAGCCAATTCGTGCGCCGCAGTCAGCCCTGCCGGCCCTGCGCCGATCACTCCGATCCGAATCGTGGAATCGCTTGTTCTAGCCGTCATCATGGAGGCGGGGCGGGCGGGCGCTGGAGGAGAGGACTGTGTCCTCGGATGAGCTGGCCAAGCCTGATCACCCGAAACCGACGGACGAAAGGGGCAAGCCAGAACCCCACTGTGGCCGCGAGAACGGTCAAACTGATCGGGACGGCCACCCCGATCTGCCAAGGCCGAAATAGGAATTCCACCTGCCGCGCACCGGCGGGGAGCATGACTCCTTGAAAAAGGATGTTGGCCTTATGGATCGCGGCGGGTTGGCCGTCAATCCTGGCTTTCCACCCCGGATACCAGTTCTCATTCCAAACGAGAAGACCCGGACCACCAGGTTCAATGTTGATGGTCGCTCGATTCCAACCATAGTCCACGGAAGTCACGCGCCCAGGCTTCATCACGGCTCCCGGGGGCAGGGGGCACGACGGTTCAGCGACGGCCATCTCGCGGGGATTGAAGGTGGGATCCAGCAAACGCTCCAAGGCCTCCTTGGCGTCGGTAAAGCATTCCCAGCGGCCCACCGCGTGGGCGCGTGGCAGGTAGGCCGGGCGCTCCAACCATTCCACGGAGGGGGGGGTAGCGCCCCAAAGAACCTTCTCGGCAGGTGGACCGCTAATGATGTATCTGACGTTGAGTAAGTCGGCCAAGCGGTCCGCCTTATCCGCAGGCAATTCGTGGGCCAGTTGAAGCACCTCCTGGTAGGTGGCCAAATTCAGCACGCCTCCGCCGAAGGTTTTGAAATACTTCAAGGGGAGAGAGGACTCCTTGATAAAAGCCGCCTTGTGCCACGCGAAAAGGTCCGGGTCACAGCTGCCGTAGAAATACTGGTTCAGGGTGGAGTAATAGCTGTGAACCCGTCCAAGTTCTCCGGCTGGAGGATGGGCGACTAGCGAAGCCGGAACCATCTCGTAGATGTCGTCCCTGGTCAGGAAATGGATTTGACGGCTAACAAGGAAGAGGTTGACGAACGCAACTGCCGGCAGTGCGATGTGAGCCAGCGGCTCCTGGATCCGCCTGGTAACGAGAAGCCAAACAACCACCAGCGAGAGAACCAAGGAGACGGCTGCGAGCCAGAGATCGGCTCGAACCTTCTCCAAGCTTTGCTGGTTGCCCGGGAACCTCCCGGAAGAGAACCATTCCAGAACGACGGGACGGACCGCAATCGCCAGGACGAACAGGGCGATTGCCACCGCAACCCAGCAACCGCAAAGGAAACGCTCCTTGCGACTTGCGGCTGCTTGAACGTGTCGCTCAAGAAGGGCCTGGTAACCAAGACCACCAAGTAGAGCAAGCGAAAACACCACCAGTTGCAAACTTTTGGCTGGCCAGCGGAGCCGGTCCATTCCCGGGATGAAATCGAATACGGCTTTGTAGATAGGCGTATATTTCCCGGTGGCCAAAAGCAGGCCCGAGACCAGCATGAGGAGCGCAAAGATCACCAGCACTCGCTGGGAACGCTCGGGCGGCGGGACGCCGTCCTTGTCCTTGAAACGAGGCGATAGCGAGAGAATCGCGAATGTCCCCATCACCAGCGGTAGCATTCCGACGTAGGCCGTTCCTACCCAGAATTCAAATAGCGTATCCGCCCATTGCTTGTCAGGGTAGCCGGGGCTTCCGAAGAAGAACGGGACCAGCCAGGTAAGGAGGTGGCGTGGATGCATCGATGCAATTTCCAAGCCGGGATCGATTTCTCCAGATCGGGTCGATAAGGGAAGAAGCTCCCAGGTTAGGAGGAACTGCGGCAGGCAGAGCGCGAAAGCCACAAATCCAGCGACGGCAAAGCCGAGGGCTGCCCGGCCTCCGGATTTCCAATCCCGAGAGCTCCAGGCGCGTGTGGCCAAGAAGGCGGCGGCAGCAATGAGGGTGAACTGCAGCGCCTGGACGTAACCAGCCAGAAATTGCATCGCTAGCACTGCAGCGAGAGCAAGTGCGTCACCGACGAGAGTCAATGAGAAGGGAATGGTGGCCTTCCACGCCTTATCCGCAAGGCGGCTCGTGCACAAGATCGTCAGAGGCATCCAGGCTAGGGTGTTGAAGTGCCCCATGAATTCCATGATGGCGATGACATGCGTGCTGAAAGCATAAGAGATTCCCATCAAGAGGGCCGGCCCGGTGCCGAGCCGCCAGTGCCGTCCCAGCAAATACATGGAGACAGCTGCCAAAAAAATATGGAAAACCAAGCTGAGCTTGAGCGCCCAGACAGGAGGGAAGAGGCTGAAGATGAAATGCGGAGGATAGAGGGCCTGGGTGTCGGGATCCGCAAGGAAGGGAGTGCCGCAATGTGAGTATGGGTTCCAAAGGGGAAGAGCCCCGTTGCGAAAGAATTCGGCGGCAAACGATCGGAACGGGAGAAAGTTCCCAAAAGTGTCGCGCATGGCGGGAATCCTCCCACCAAAAAGAGTATCCCCAAAGAAGATGATGACCAAGGCTCCCAGCAGCAGAACCGGCCAGCGCTTGTCAGGCCCTGCTCCCCTCGCTTCTCTCGTGTCGTGGCCTTGAACGCTGCTGAGCGTAAGCCCGGAGGATTGCGGGCTTGGCGACGACCGATTCACCCGACTCGTCTGAGAGGGCTTGCTGGCAGACGATCTCTTTTTTGATTTCCGCAATGGTTGGTTTCTGCTGCGAAACGGAGGGAACCCGCCTCGAATCCCCGCCTTCCCGCGAGTCACCGGTCGGCGTGGGATGATAAAAAAATTTACGGGGAAGGGAATCCTTCCATACGCCTTGAGTGATGTGAACCTTGTTGAACGCCCCGTCAAGGGCTTCGACGGCTAAGGATTTGCTTTTCAAACGCTGCTGCCCAACGTGGCATTTCCCGTCGCATCCCGGTCGGCCATAGTTCGTGCCGCTTCATTACTGGAGGCGGTGAATTCTGATTTGCCTTCGTAAGTCGGAAAGATCGGCTGGCAATTGGAAAGTGTTGTCGCGGGTGGTTTTGAGGAGTCGCCTCTGAAAGCCCCTCCCACAGCGCGATGGGCCGCGAATCCTCGGTTGCCAATCGCGCTAGTGGGACGCTACGATGACTCGATGAGTTCCAAGCCATCCACGACCGATCCGCAGATCGGTCTGCATCAACTGTATGCCCACGATCCAGATCGCGCGGATGAAATTGTTTGGGGCCGCCGGGCCAACCCGTTCAGTCGGCGAGGCTTTCTGGAGCGACTTGGCCTTGTCTCGATGTCTGCCGCCGTGGGCGCGGAGATCGTTTTTGGCGACAAGATGCCTGCGGGTTTCATCCCGGCCGCGCTGGCGCAATCGACGGAGCCGTTTCAAATCGTCGGCAAAGACGGCCTCAGCGTGATGAACGATCGTCCGCTGGTGGCCGAAACGCCCGCACACTTGCTGGATGATGCCATCACTCCGGCCAAGCATCTCTTCATCCGCAACAATGGTCTCACCCCTGCGCCGGAGGTCCTCGACCCATCGCGCTGGACGTTGGAGATCGCAGGCGAAAGCTGCGAGCGGCCGACCTCCTTCACGTTGAAGGAATTGAAGGAGAAGTTCGAGCATCACACCCTGCAAATGGTGCTGGAGTGCGCTGGCAACGGGCGAAGCGAGTTCAATCCGCCCGCCACCGGCAATCAGTGGACGAACGGCGGCGTCGGATGTCCTCAGTGGACTGGGGTCCGTCTCGCCGATGTTCTCAAACACTGCGGCATCAAAGAAGATGCCGTATACATCGGTTACTACGGTGCCGATCTGCACCTCTCCGGTGACGTGAACAAGTCAGCCATTTCGCGTGGCGTGCCGATCAAGAAGGCGCTTGAGGAAGAGTCTCTGCTCGTCTTTGCGATGAATGGCGAGGACATCCCGATGCAGAATGGATATCCGCTGCGGCTCATGTTCGGAGGTTGGCCTGCGTCTACCTGTGGCAAATGGTTGACAAAGATCGTCATCCGCGACCGCGAGCACGATGGGGAAAAGATGACCGGGCATTCCTACCGCATGCCGCGTTATCCAGTGGCTCCCGGCACGAAGGTGCCGAAGGAAGACATGGTCATCATCGGGGCCATGCCCGTGAAATCGCTCGTCACCTTTCCGAAGTCCGGGATCAGTCATCCGCTGGCGGATAAGCTGGTCGTAAGAGGTCATGCATGGACCGGAGAGGGGGCGGTAGCCTCCGTAGATGTGTCGATGGACTTCGGCATTACCTGGAAAAAGGCAGAACTCGACAAGCCCGCGAACCGGTATGCTTGGCAGCACTGGCGCACCGAACTGACCTTCCCGATGAAGGGCTACTACGAGATTTGGGCGCGGGCTACCGACGATCTGGGGCGTTCGCAGCCGATGGTCCTGCCCGGTTGGAATCCGGAAGGCTATCTCAACAACTCCTGCCACCGCCTCGCCATCCAGGCCGTCTGATCATGCGCGCTCTGTGGCTCCTGACCTTGGTTCTCTTCGCGCCGCTGGCCACAGCGTCTGCGGACACGACACCGATCGATCCGGTTACCGGCATGAAGATCGCCCCCGACTGGGAGATTGTGCGCAGTCACTGTGTCATCTGCCATTCGTCGCAAACGTTCCTCCGCCAGCGCGCCACGGAGGCCAACTGGACCTCGGTGCTTGAATGGATGCAAACCAACGGTGGCCTTTGGAAGCTCGATCCTGTGGTGCAGAAAGCGATCATCAAGTACCTTGCCACCAATTACGGGCTCGGCGACAGCGGGACATACCGCCGCGCTCCCATCCCCGCGACACTCATGCCACCCAACCCATACGCCACCGAGGCCAGGCTGGAGGCCGAAGCGGTGAAGAAGCAGGGACTAATCCCAAAGCCGCCCGCCCCGTAGTGCGGGGGGGCTGAATCCTGATTCGTCGAGGAAGTGGCGCATGGAATGGCGAGCATTGGGAGATTCGGCCTGGCTCTTTGAAGCGGACGACGACGATGCCCCGAGGCGTCTCAATCGGGTGCTCAAGCTGGGGAGTTTGCTCACAAGTGAGCGCATTCCACAGGTATTGGATGTGGTCTCGTCCTTTGCCTCGGTTGCAGTGTATTTCGATCCGGCAGATGGGCAAACGGTGCTGGCCTGGCTGAGCGCATTGGAATGCCTCGGCTCGGGCGGTGCCTGCGGGGCCGGGCGCATGGTGGAAATCCCGGTGGTGTATGGAGATCTGGAGGAGCTGCCCAGGGTGCTGGGGCGCAGTCGAGATGAGATTGTGCGGCTGCACAGTTCCGCGCTTTATACGGTGGCGGCGCTCGGTTTTGCGCCAGGCTTCTCCTACCTCGCAGGCTTGCCTCTTGAGCTTTCCCTTCCGCGGCTTTCCACGCCGCGAAAGGTTGAGGCCGGATCGGTAGCGATCGCGGGCGGTCAGGCCGGGATTTATCCCTGTGCCTCTCAAGGGGGCTGGCATATTCTGGGAAAGACATCGACGGAAATGTTTCGGCCAGAAGCAGAGGAACCTTCCCTGCTGCGTCCCGGCGACAGCGTGCGCTTTGTTCCCGTCAAGGAAGCGAAGGCAAAGAGGAGACCGCCAGGGGAACTACGTGTTACCGATGGCGCTTTGGAAATCATCGAGCCCGGTCCGATGACCACCGTGCAGGACTTAGGGCGGAAGGGGTTCCGCCATCTCGGGGTTACCCTTGGTGGGGCGGCGGACCCTATTTCACAGAGGGTGGCCAATCGGCTGGTAGGAAATCCCGATGGCGCGGCCGTCCTGGAATGCTGCCTCAGAGGGCCAGTTTTGAAATTTCACCAATCCTCCCGCATCGCTTTCGTGGGTTGGGCAGATCTCCGCTCAGGCTCGGTCATCGAGGTGGCGGCTGGCGGGGAAATCGATTTGCGGGGCCGAATGCGCAGCGTCCGTGGCTACGTGGCCATCGCGGGTGGAATCGATGTGCCGCACGTGATTGGCAGCCGTTCCACGGATTTGAGATCGGGATTTGGGGGATTTCGGGGGCGCACTTTGATGGCGGGCGATCGGTTGTCGATCGGCCCACCGCGCGATGGCCCGAAGCCGGGGAGATGGCGGGTCGGCTGGCCAGATGCGCCCGTACCCGGCCGGATGATCGAGCTGAGGTTCCTTCCGGGCATGCAGATGGATTGGTTCCGATCTGGGGCGCAGCGGGCGTTTCGCTCCACGGAGTTTGCCGTGAGCACGATGTCAGACCGGATGGGCGTCCGCCTGGAAGGGGCGGCACTGGATCTCGCGGAACTCCGGGAGATGGTTTCGCAACCTGTCGTTCCCGGTTCCGTGCAAGTGCCGTCGAATGGCAAGCCCATCGCGCTGATGCCCGAGTGCCAAACCATCGGAGGTTACCCCCAGATCGGTCACGTGATTTCGGCGGACCTTCCCAAGCTGGCGCGTGCCTGGCCGGGAACGCAGGTCCGCTTTCGCGAGGTATCGCTGGACGAGGCCCGCCGCGCCTGGCAGGAACAAGAAAAGGGCGCAGGCCTTTTGCAGGCTGGGTTGGATTTCCGGCGGTAGTGTCCATGCATTTCATCGATCTCAATGTGGACCTCGGCGAAGGCGGAGAGGAGGACGCCGCGCTAATCGCATTGGCCAGTTCCGCCAACATCGCTTGCGGCGGCCACGCGGGGGATGCGGCGACGATGCGGACCGCAATCCAGGCGGCGCTGGAGTCCGGGGTGGCCGTAGGTGCGCATCCGGGCTATGAGGACCGGGAGAACTTCGGACGCCGCGCGTTGGATTTGCCGCCGGCGGAAGTCACCGAATTGGTCGCACGGCAGTTGTTGCGGCTAAAGGAGATCGCCATAGCGACAGGAGCGGAGATTCATCACGTGAAACCGCACGGTGCACTCTATTTGCAGGCCCACCGGGATGCCGCGCTCGCCGAGGCCGTGGTCGAGGGCGTGAGAAGATGGCTGCCAGGCAGCGCTTTCTATGTTCCTCCAGGCGGAGAGCTGGCCAAAGCGGGAGAGTGTGGCGGGCTGCGGGTGATCCCCGAGGGATTTGTGGACCGACGCTATGGCGAAAACGGAGACCTAGTGCCACGCAGCCACCCCGGAGCGGTCATCGACGACCTTCCCACCGCCATCGCCCAGGCGACAGGAATCGCACTGCATAAGCGGGTGGTGTCGATCACGGGGAACCTCATCCCGCTCCCTGCGGCCACGCTTTGTGTGCATGGGGATGGGGCCCAAGCCGTGGCCACCTTGCGGGCTGTGCACGCCGCGTTGGAGGCCTCCGGGATCGTTATCCAAAGACCCTCGACAGGCGGGTGACAGCCGGCACTCCAAACGAACTGGACGCTTTCACATCGTTGCTGCTTGGATGGGATCGACGCAGAACCTGAAGTTTGCCTAGAAAGGAAAATGGATGCCCACGGAACACACGGAAAAGAACTAGTGAGATGCCGATGCTGTCGTCATCGATTGGGTGAGGCCCTGTGACTACCGGAATGCGCCTCTGTTTCCGTGTATTCTGGTGCGTCAGGCCAAGCCTGGCTTCTCTATTGATCTGAAATGTGATCAACATGTCAAATGAGTGTCCAACATGTAGCCAATCCGGCACCGAAAGGAGCAATCCCC
>Ga0247843_1001095_pt1 | contig 58519 bp, 45 predicted proteins | sample LaCruzMarch2017__FD_192420 | JGI IMG/M metagenome (GOLD analysis project Ga0247843, IMG submission 192420) | Freshwater microbial communities from meromictic Lake La Cruz, Castile-La Mancha, Spain - LaCruzMarch2017_8m | ecosystem: Environmental > Aquatic > Freshwater > Lake | place: Spain...
GTTTCTTCCCCGCCACAGTCCCGAAAAATTCGGGACTTGGCAGGAAGTTGTTTCATTTGGATATGTGGGCGAATGAAGCGTGTTTTGACGCTCCCGGTCGGCTCGCGGGATAAACCCGCGAGCGACACGAGAGACTATCCTGGTTGATTATAGCCGAATTGTGTTTTGAGGCCGGAACAGTACCACCCAACTCTCCAGCACAAATACGATGGGGTGCCGACCTGCTGGAATCTCGATATCATAGCCGAATACAAAGGCGGGTAGTTTCAAGGGCGATCCCAGTTCAAAGGAGGTAGCACCCAGCAGGCTGCGGATCGTGCCGGAAACCATGCCCATGACGGGGAAGGAGGCCATCACCGCTCCACTTTCCATGAGCGAGAGTTTCGCAAAAGCACAACCGGCAGATTCCAGTGGCTTGGCCTGTTGTAGCAATTTCGTTTTTCCCATAATGGTTAGGTTGTATTTATCATTGCCTTCGAACCGGGTTTTTACCCAGGTGCTCGGCGGTGTTTGAATTTTGTTTTGCCCGGTCAAGGGCTGTGTGTCGAAGTGTGTCATGCTGTTTATGTTTTCTGATGAGACAAAGGTGGGGGTGCAGAATTCCTGGAAGTACCGACAGTTGAGCAGGTTTTAGAGGATTTTTTTGCGGCAAAAAGCGAGTCGTTTCTAGTCTAAAATGTTGATTGTCAAATTTTTGAAGCACATTAGAATGTTCGCGCCAGCATTTGATTTTTCATTTTTTTTAACCGGCGGTCACATCATCAATGATGATTGCTTCCTTGCCTGAACTCCTTCGGTATAGCATGAATGGTGTCGAGGAATGATTTTTCTTGGAGAGCATAAGCGGTGTAAAAGTGATTCGCAACATGAGGATTGATTTTTAAATGAAGATTGATTTGATTACGTCACAAAAGTCAGGGCATCCACGATGGCCCATTGCGACAGTGGAAGTGCGGATTCAAGTATTAAAAGACGCTGGTTCTTATAATTAAAACGCAATAAATTATTGATAATCAAATATTTGTGTGCTAGAATATTCTATTGCCCATGTTCGCGTTTGCAAGGCATATTGCCGGTTGGTGTCGGTCTTTTGCCTTTATTTCAATAAAAAATATTGGGAATGCGGATAGAAATGTGTTACAGATTCTGAAGGATCCTATAGTTCAACAATGGTTTGCGCCTACTACAACTAAAAGGTCACCGCTTTATGGTTTTGTATAAAGGCCCAAATCTTTGGTTACATACAAAACTGCGCAGCGGGTTGCTGCGGGAATAAGTACCAAAAAGTGTTATAGAATTTTAGACCCTATCAGGGCCACCTTAGCGATCAGAAGCGACTTTCTCTTCCATTATCCTCCTCGCGTATGATTAAGGAACTTACCGAATTGGTTACCCTGGCCGAAAACACGATCCCCAATCACGAGGATTCCCTCAATTTCTTGTCGAAACACAACCGCGATGTACTGAAACTCTTTCACGCAGTGCAAGCCAATAATTTTCGGACCGAAGCCGAGGCGATTGACAAAGCCAAGGTGGGGGAACGAACCAAATTCAGGCAGGTGGCCAGGGAACTCCTGCGCTGTCTGGAGCAAATGGTGCTGCTGATTGACTTCGACAAACAGGTGTTGGACGAACTCAACCATGCCCGGATAAAAGGTTATCAATTGATGGCAACCGTTAAATCCCTGGCGCCGCTGGCCTGTAAAAATGGGGCAAAAAGAGCTGCGGAAGCCTTGCTTAAAATCGGCCAGCAATATGCCCGCCCGGAGTTTGTGGTAGAAGCTTCTAAAATATTGATGGATTACTCCTCGGTTGCAAGCGACGGTCCCGACGGCTTCGAACAATATCTCTCTATTTATCAAGAACATAGCCAATGGCGCCTCCTGGAAGAACGTATCCTTATTTATTTAAACAGAATTACCCTGCCTTATATCAAAAAAAGGGCCCTTCAGAGCGAAAATGCGGGGTTTGCACAACAATGTGTAGCCGAATTCGAACCCTATATCAACGTAATTCCATCGCATAGCTTTCACATTGCTTTTTATAGCCTAAAATCAAAAATGTATATGATTGAGGCCCTGCACCACGAAGCTACTCAACTGCACGAAGAAGCGATCCAATACTTCAATACGCGACCTTATTCCTGCAATGCGGCGCTCAATATTTTCTATTATCTGGAAATCGCCAATTGTGTCTTCCTAGGCCATTATGAGCGCGGCCGGGATTGTTTCCAAAAAGCCCTGAACACCGCGCTGCTCGGAAGCGTCAATTGGTTCAACACCCTCGAACTCGGATTTTACCTTAAAATGCACGAACAGGATTGGACCGGAGCTGCCGAAGTCTATGCGATGGCCACCAGGCACAAACGTTTCAACGTGCTGCGCGACGCAAAACGTGAAATCTGGCACATCCTGGGCGCCTACCTCTACATCATGCAAAAAATGACGGGCGCGGACATCCCCGAAGGCCTGGTGCCCAAAGTCAAAAGCAGTAAATTTCGCAACGACGTCAAGGATTTCTCGCATGACAAAATGGGCATGAACATCGCTATTTTAGCAGCCGAGGTGCTCCTGGACTTTGTGGAAGAAAAAGACGACGAACTCTGGGATCGGATCTCTGCGCTCGAAAAATACCGCGAGCGCTACCTCCGCAACAACGAGGACACCCACCGCTCGCAACTCTTTATCAAAATACTCAGCATCCTCTCCAAGTATAACTACGACCGCGATAAATTCCTCGAAAAAGCCGAGCCATATCTGGCCGAAATGCGCATCGCACCCCTTCAGCTCAGCAACCAGGCGCAAGAACTCGAGATCGTGCCCTACGAAAAATTGGTGTTCGCGATTGCCGGACAACTGGGTCGGCGATGGGGGTGCAAAGGGCGGATTTTGGAACGCCCAGCGTTGGTCGGGACAGGTATTTATCGGTAGTTCCAAAACAATTTGCGAAATTTGCGCAGCAATACAACTATGAAAGTAAAATTCTGCGGCGCAGCCCGCGAGGTCACAGGCTCCTGCCACCTCATTGCCCTCGACAATGGTTTCAAAATCCTCCTCGACTGCGGTCTCTACCAAGGTGGCGACGACGATGGCCGCGCGGGCGATAGCCACCCCATCACAGGTTTCAATGAAAAATGGCTTTTCGACCCCAAGGAAATTGATTGTCTCCTATTAAGTCATGCGCACATTGACCATACAGGCCGGGTGCCTAAGCTCGTGGGCGACGGATTTCGAGGAAAAATTTACTCCACCCACGCCACCCGCGACCTCTGCTCCATCATGCTCCTGGACAGTGCCAAAATCCAGGAAAACGACGCAGAATACCACAACCGAAAGCACCGCAAGGAAAACGAACCGGAGAAAAAGCCCCTCTATACCCTGGAGGATGTGCAACAGGTAATGCGCCAGTTCGCCAGTTTCAACTACGAGCAATGGTTTCATATTCACGAAAATGTGCGGGTGCTTTACCGGGATGCGGGCCACATTCTAGGGAGTGCTTCCGTGACGCTGGAAATTCAAGAAGGTGGAAAAACTACACTTTTTGGCTTTACAGGGGATATTGGCCGTCCACACCGACCTATTTTGAGCGATCCAATGCAAATGCCTGAGCTGGATTACCTTATCTGCGAAAGCACTTATGGCGACCGGGACCACGAATCCCCGCCTTCGGAAGTGAATCACTTTGTAAACATTATTCGTCGGACCTGTGTAGAGAAAGGTGGGAAGGTCATCATCCCTGCTTTTTCCGTCGGGCGCACCCAGGAAATCGTATACATGTTGGACAAACTCCAGAGTACTGGAGATTTGCCGCAGGTACCGGTTTATGTGGACAGTCAGCTGTCTGTTAATGCCACGGAGGTTTTTGTGAATCACCCCGAGTGCTTTGATTCTGATCTTCACCGCTACATGACGGAAGACGATAACCCATTCGGTTTCAATGGTTTGATTTATGTCCGCGACACCGAAGCGTCCAAAAGCCTCAACGACTCGCCTGAACCTTGTATCATTATTTCGTCTTCTGGTATGATGAATGCGGGCCGAATCCGCCACCACGTTGCGAATAACATCGAAAACCAGCGGAATACCATACTCATTGTGGGCTACTGCTCGCCCAACACCCTCGGCGGACAACTCCGCGCAGGGGCAAAAAGCATTTACCTTTTTGGTAAAGAATTGGAGGTTAATGCGGAGATAGAAGTGATGGACTCGTTTTCCGCCCACGGGGACCGGGTGGAAATGCTCGAAATGATCGCCAACCAAAAGCAGTCGGCAAAGAAAGTGTGGCTGGTACACGGCACCCTGGACCGTCAGGAAAAATGGCGGAGTTATTTGATGGAGCGTGGATTTAAGGATGTGGGGATACCGGGTTTGGGGGAGGAGGAGGTGTTGTGATGTCTACGCACCTAATTATCAGTTTTTTCTGCCTGTTGTTCTGTTGGGGCTGTTATAACTTTGAACCCACGCCATGGGAAGATCGGTACTATGAAAAGGAAAGACACAAAATATTTCTAAAAGAAAGATTTGATCCTGAAGTAGTCCGCCAAACAGAACAATACGTCAAATTAATAGATTTTTTTCAGAAAAACTTTGACGAGATTGTAAGCACTCAGAGTGAATACAATAAAGACCCTATTTCCCATGAGGTTGGGAATCGGAGAAACATTCGGCTCCCGGAGTCCTTACAACCTACTTACCTTCAACTAACAGAAGGCTTTTCTGAATCAACTTTTAAATTGTACCACTTGTTTAACCGGGAAAATTATTTTCCAGATCCAGCCAAAGGGCGAGTACTGATTTTTCTCGACAACCATGAACCAGAACCAACCGCAGCTAACCCACTAACATTACACATCGAAAAACGCCATTACTTAATATTCAACGATAATCATCCCACCCCTGTTGATACCTGTACAGATAAAATGTGTGACTTGATAAAGGACACTTTATTGTCTGAAAACCTAAGATATGTTATCGAAGTCAGAAGGAATATTGGGTGGTAACCATTGTTAACTCATCAAAGAGAGAATCACCCCTTGACCTTGTTCAAGTTCAGCAATTGATTTATCCAATTTGGCAAAATAATCTTGACGGGTTTCCTCTAGGGAGGTTGCTAATGGAGTGGACTTGACGCTAATAGTGACCGAAGCCTGGCAACCTTTTAGGAAATCCTTGATTTTAGCAAAAATCTCCTCGTTGAAGTCTTCGGACGAAATCGTAAATTGAGCTTGAACCATGTTTGGAAAATTTGCACAAAAATAAGTTGAAACTGTACTAAAATGACTCCCCGCAAAAAAATCTTCAACGATCCTGTTTATGGCTTTGTGTCCGTTCCCCATGGCATTTTGCTGGATTTGATAGACCATCCCTATTTTCAGCGTTTGCGCAGAATTCGGCAACTTGGCCTTACGCCTTATGTTTATCCCGGGGCCTTGCACACGCGGTTTCACCACGCCTTGGGTGCCTTGCACCTCATGCAGCTGGCCATTGAAACCCTTCGTCAAAAAGGCATTGAAATCACGACGGAAGAAGCCGAGGGTGCTTGCATCGCCATATTGCTGCACGATATTGGCCACGGCCCTTTCTCCCATGCCCTCGAACACACCCTGGCTGATATGCACCACGAGGAACTTTCCAGCCTTTTTATGGAAGACCTCAACCGCCAATTTGATGGTCGCCTGGCCATGGCGCTCCACATTTTTCGGGACGATTATCCCAAAAAATTCCTTCACCAACTCGTGTCAGGCCAACTTGACATGGACCGGATGGATTACCTCAACCGCGACAGTTTTTTTACCGGCGTGAGCGAGGGCGTAATCAGCTATGACCGCATCATCAAGATGCTCGATGTGCATGAAGGCGAACTGGTGGTGGAGGAAAAAGGGATTTACAGCATTGAGAAATTCCTCATTGCAAGGCGCTTGATGTATTGGCAGGTTTATCTACACAAAACGGGCGTTTCTGCCGAAAAAATGCTCATCCACACCCTGTGCCGTGCCCGCGAACTCACACTCGCAGGTGCAGATCTGGAAGTGCCCCGCCATTTGGGCTGGTTTCTGGCCTGGAAACCGACCGATCCAATTGAGCCCGCAGAATTGCTTTCTCATTTCGCCCATCTGGACGACCATGATATCACTTCGGCCATCAAATATTGGTCAGAAGCGGATGACTTTACCCTTTCGTTCCTGTCCAAGGGCTTGCTCAACCGACAATTGTTCCGGTTGGAATGGCATACCGAACCAATCGCAGCTGATTATATCCTCTCTATTCAACAAAAGGTAGCAGCAAATATGGGCGAAAAGAGTATTTTGGAACACTTTGTCTACACCGGCTCAGAAAGCAACCGTGCTTACGACGACTCCAAAGAACAGATTAAAATACTTTTCAAAAACGGGGCGGTGCTTCCGATAGACCAATGTTCCGATGTACCCCTTTATACTCAATTGGTTACGAAGCACTTTATCTGTTATCCCAAAAACATGATTTAAGTCAGCCTACAATTGACCAAAATTTCACACCAAGAACGCTCTATTTTAGGCACTTTCCTTTTACATTTGCCCAAATCCAAAGCAAAACAGACGAAATCAAACTTTTTTTAAATAGTTAACCAACTCATTTACATCATGGGAAAAATTACTTTCCTCCTTTCTTTCCTTCTAATCGGTTTTGCAATGACGGCCTCCGCCCAAGACGCACCGCCGAATGCCCAGCCAGGTAAGTGTTACGCCAAATGCCTGATCGCTGACCAATATGAAACCGTCACTGAACAAGTGACGATCAAACCTGCCGGCAAGCGCACCATCGCAGTCCCTGCCACTTATGAAAACAAGACCGAAATCATCACGGTGAAGGCAGGCAGCAAGCGTATCATCGCAGTGCCCGCTGTATACGGCACCGAAACGGAGCAAGTAGCGGTGAAAACTGCCAGCAAACGCATCGTGACCGTCCCTGCGGTTTATGAGACCATCGAAGAACGCGTTCAGATCAAGCCAGAATCCAAGCGTCTGATCGCGGTGCCCGCTGAATATGAAACAGTTACCGAGCGCGTCCAAACCAAGGCAGAAAGCAAGCGTCTGGTGGAAATTCCTGCTGTATATGAAACCGTTACCGAATCATACACGCTTGAACCCGCTTACACCAAAATTGACGTGTTGCAGCCTCGCTACGAAACTGTTACGGAGCGCATCGAAACCAAGCCAGCTTCTACCAAATGGGTAAAAAAACGTGCCGATGCCAACTGTCTCAGCGCCAACCCTGACGATTGCCTCGTTTGGTGTTTGGTAGAAACACCTGCTGAATATCAAACCATTACGAAGCGCGTAAACAAAGGCTGCGACGGCTCAGGTGTAGCAGATGCAGGTTGTACCAAAACCACCGAAATACCTGCCAAAATGGGCACCCGCACGGTGCGCAAGGTGAAAACACCTGCCACTACCCGTGAGGAAATTATCCCGGCTGAATTCAAAACCATGACCGTACGCAAGGTGAAAACCGCTGCTACCACCCGCGAGGAAATCATCCCTGCGGAATACGCCACAGTGAAAAAGCAAGTGATTAAAACGCCTGCTTCTTCCCGCGAGGAAGTGATTCCTGCCGAATACGCAACGGTGACCAAACAAGTAGTAAAATCACCTGCCACCACCCGCGAAGAAGACGTGCCACCCGTGACGCAAACGGTTACAAACCGTATCGTGAAAACACCTGCCACCACCCGCACCGAGGACATCCCTGCTGAAACAGCCACCATCACCAAGCGCAAATTGGTTAAGCCAGGTGGCTTCACCGAGTGGCGTGAAGTGCTTTGCGGCGAAAAAGTGACGGGTTACACGATCCGCCAAATTCAGGCTGCGCTCACCAAAGCGGGGTACGAGCCAGGTCCAACCGACAATATCATGGGCGCTCGCACAAAGGCTGCACTTGTTAAGTTCCAAAAAGACAAGAACCTGCCAGCCGGCAACCTCGACCTGGAAACTTTGAAAGCACTTGGCGTCAACTATTGATGCGTTTTTGAAATATTTATGATCGAAAAGGCCCTGTGTCGCGTGTGCGGCACAGGGCTTTTTTCATTTTTTTCAAAATAAACGCGCCTCGCTACTGATGTTTTTCCCGGTGGCCTACACTTATACTTGACCCTCCGAAAGCGATGGTCGGCACAAAACAAAAACATGACATTTCCCAAAGAAAACATTGCGACTGTTCACGCCCTTTTATTCGAGGTGCATGAAGTCCAACCACAAAATCACTTTTTTAACCATTTCAATGCTCTAACAATGAAACACATCATTCAACCACTGCTTTTCATGCTTACCCTCTGCCTGTCGGCAATCACGGTAAAAGCACAAACCCCTCAGGCATTCAATTACCAAGGCGTAGCCCGCGACGCAGCAGGCAACCCAATCGGCAATCGGACTATCGCTACCATTTTCACCATCGGTTTCCTCTCTTCAGACGGATTGGGATCTTCGGTTTATTCTGAGCGCCACACCCTGAGAACCAGCAACTCTGGGCTTTTCAGCGCAAAAATAGGCACTGGAACCCCTGATTTGGGCATTTTTTCGGAGATCCCCTGGGGAGCATCAGGCACCTACGACCTTACTGTTTTCGTTGACATGGCGGGTGGCACCAACTACGTCCAGATGGGCGACCCAACCCAACTCATCAGTGTGCCCTACGCCCTTCACGCCGCAACTTGCGACGAGGTACTGGGCGGCAATTGGGTTGACCTTCCAAACTTTGGCGGCACAGCAGGCACACATGAAGCCATCATGAATGCCAACCAGAAGACAGTGGTCATCACGCCCACCGCAGCATCCAGCTATGCCTTGTTACCCGGAGTGGTGCATCCAGCCCTTATCGTGGATGGCTTCGACAGGCCTACGGCTGGCTACTTTAGAACAGATAACCTCAGCCTCGATGCGTCAGCCATAAAGGCCGAGATTATCGGCTATGCCGGCGCATTCCATACTGATCCCGCTGCTGTTCGCGGCAAAGCAATCGTAACAGGTGGAGATGGCATTGGGGGTGTAGGCGGCGAGTTTGAAGGCGGTGAACATGGTATTATTGCCCGTTCCACAACAGGAAACGCAGGCCTGTTTGAAGGCGATGTGGAGATGAGCCGTGACCTATCGGTAAACCGCATGGTTTCGACTCCAACAATAACCCTGAACGGAGCATACCCAACACTAGCCTTTGAAAGGGCAAATGGGGCTGCATTGGAAACTATCTTCTTTCAAGGCCCTAGCGAGGCAAGTCCAAAATTGGTGCTGAACAGATCATCCGTCTCCCCCGGCGGAGCATACCTCCAGGCCTTGATGTCGGTTGATGAACAAGGTCGAATGGCAGTAGGTTCCAATGAGGCGGGTCCTTATTCCATGAGTGTTCAGCAAAATGACAACTACGGTTTTGCCCTCACAAAGGACGGCAGCTTAAACAGTACTTGGGAATTTTTCCTTGTTGACGGCACTTCCCCCGACAGGAAAAACCTGCAACTCTACTCCGCAAATGCATTTATCGGCCAATTCAACCCGATAACCGGCGCATACACCCCCTATTCTGACCGCAAGTTTAAGAGCGACATCCGCCCCTTGAGCACGGTTATTTCCGAGGTAAAAAAACTGAACCTCGTGTCGTACCAAACCAAGCAAGACGCTTCGGGCGCTCGCCACAACGGGGTCATTGCCCAAGAACTGGAACAAGTCTTCCCCGAATATGTGACCGTAGGTCAAGACCGCGACGGCGCCGAAGTGCGCTCGGTGGATTACGCTGGCCTGAGCATCGTGGCCCTAAAAGCCATTCAGGAGCAAGAGGCGCGGCTCGAAAAATTGGAAAAAACCAATGCAGCACTCATGGCCCGCCTCGAAAAACTGGAGGCAAAACGTTGAGGATTCGAGACGCTGAACCGTTGGACTTTGGACGGCTCAATTGTTAAGCATCTAAGAACCAAACACTTTTCAAAATTCACTTTTATGAAACACCTATTTTTTGCCCTCATAGCGCAAGCAGCGATTTGCAGCGGGCTGATGGCCCAAACAGCTATCACCGCCGGCTTCGGCACCGCTTCAGTGGAAGGCGGGTACTATTTCGAGTTTTCTATCGGAGAGATGTCAAACGTGGCAACCATCGAGACTCCTACCACAGGCATCCTCCAACAAATCACAGAAGGTTTTTTGCAGCCCCAGTCTCGGGTAAATAGTAAACCCCGAACTGCGATTATAGATTTTGCCAATGCCACCATTTCACCTAATCCAGCCACGGATCGGATACAATTGCAAGGAAATTGGGATGTGCACGAAACCATACATTGCAAAATTTTTGACGCCAGCGGGCAAGTGGTTTGGACACAAGAAATCGTTGGCAATACAGCAACTTTCCTGCTCGACCATTTTTCTTCGGGCCTTTATTTCTTAAAGATAGAAGCCGAAGCGCAATCAGAAACCCTCCGATTTGTGAAGAGCAATTGAAACAAGGGCCTGTCTCAGAAAACTTGAAGCCTGTATTTTAGGAAGAAAACCCTGCGGCTTATTTGGCCAAAGGGTTTTCTTTTTGTTAAGTTCACCTGACGGCTTGGCAGTTGTGACAAATGTTTGGAAAATTTGCACGGTTTTTGAACGTTGAATTGTGACTGGATTAAATACACCCGTTTTAACCTCGCAATTCCAAGCCTCACACAACAAATACATGGACAATAACCTGATTCAATACATGGTGGACTTTACCCTGCCCACCGATCTGCCGGAAGAATTTGTCAACAAAATTCCGCAGCAACGCAGCATGGTGAATCGCCTGCTCACAGAGGGTAAAATTCTTAATTATGCCCTTTCCCTGGAGAACTCTAAACTATGGGTCGTATTCGCGGCCCAATCGGAGGCCGATCTCATGGAAATGGTGCACCGCTTGCCACTTACCCGCTACATGAAGGTGCGTGTAAACGAACTTACTTTTTACAATTCTGTCAATGCATTCGTACCAGCGTTTTCGGTGAATTGACGTTTTGGAATGTTGGAAGTTGGATGATTAGACCTTGAACTATTAGACGTTAGGATTTACAAACGAGCGCCGCTTCGAATCAACATGATTCAAAGCGGCGCTCAATATTTTAAGGCCCGGGCCCTACCTTTAAATATTCAACTTCTTCAATTCCTCTCTTAAATCGCGCAGTGGAAGGCTGCGGTAATTCATGCTGGACAACGCCGCATCGCCCACTTTCATCTCGCGTTGCGCATATTGTGGCATACCGTCTTTTATTTTGATGGCGATGACGGTGATTATTTTGCCTTTGGGTAAGCCATTGGTAGAATAGCTCCCCTCCGAATTCCGAACGAAGGGCAGCATAGCATCCATATCCTTGCAAATGGCGTAAAGCGTGGCGTCTTCCGTTTCATTTACCCGTACTTCCAGCTTCGGGGCGGGGTCGTTGTAGAATCGGTCGCAATTGATCCAACCGAGCTTGCTCACCGTGGCGACGTAACCTTTTAGGGCGTAGTCCAGTTGCGCCGGTGAATTGGCGCTGAGCAAGGTTTTTTCCTTGATTTCAGTTTGTAGGCTATCTGCAATGGATTTTATGCCGGTAGCCTCCAGCATTCGGCTCATGATGCGTTGTGTGGAATCTGAAGATAAAGCGCTTACAGCCCTAGAATGTATGGCAGGATAACCTTTGTAGTGGTCCATGATTTTCGTCCCGATAATGCTTTCATAAATGTTGCCTGTTTCCCTAAAACTATTCTTTGAATCATTTAAAATGCCGCCACTTAGCATCATCAATCGTGTTTGTTCCTCGGCTGTGTGTTCCACCGCCCAATAGAGGTTGCTGTACGTTTCGTATTGCAGAATGGTTTGCGCTTTCATTTTCAAAGCCTTCGCCAAAGCTTTGGAATATAAGTGCGTACGCATCTCCCGCTGGTAAAGTATAATGGCTTGCAAGCGGGTCTGGAATTCGTTCTCCCAGGCACGATGTGTTTCTGCGTAGCGGACCTTCGCTTTTTCATAACCCACCACGTTTCGCTCGTAGCGCTCCAGGAGTTGGACGTACTTGGCGGAATCCCGCTCGTACAGATCTAGGCGTTGATTGAAATGCTTTTTCGCTTTTTTCAACTCCTTGCGGCTCATAAGCGTCATCTCGCCGCTTCCGCCTCCGAACATGAATTGCACCTCGTTCCATTCTGGCTTTCTGGGTGGGCGTGGTTTGTAAGGCGCAGCGGTCATTTTTGGCTCTGGCGGCATTTGCCCTTTAAAAACAGGAAAGGCTGGTTTCGGATATTCGGGCACTTTTATAGCAGCGATCCGTCTGCCGATTGCCAGGTCCACCCTGATTTCTGTGCGGTTGGGCTTTAAGGTTTTGCGGAATTTTTGTCCCGCAGGTTTCCAATTCACCAACCCGTTTTCCATTGGTTGTGCGTAAAACAACTCCATGTTAGAGTCGAAATTTCCGTCGTTGGGAATAGACACCGTGAGCGAGGCGCCCTCCGCCAAGCGGAGTGCTTTGCCGCCTGATTGAGCATTAATACGCACCATACCGCCCGTTTGCAGTATGCGTCCTTCGCTCAGGGTCGTAAGGTTGTGCAAAACAAAATCCGAGGGGTCATAAGCCTCTTGCACCAATAAATCTACCTCACCAGTTGGTACAGTGCCATCTTCAAAAACAAAGGCATTGGCCGGGACAATCACCAGCGTGCCTTTGGCGGCAGTAACGGACTGTTCCTGACCAGACTTGATTTTCAGCACTTGTTCGGTATTGGCTGAAAGCCGTTCCCGTAAAGCCTCAAAGTCGTTGAAAAAGAAGGCGTTGACCGCCACATCCACCCGGCGGCTTTTTTGCCTGTCGAGGTCTGTTGGGCCTGCAGCTTTGAGCTCACCCCAGTTTTGCACCGAGGTTTTGTCGGCAATCAAACCCTTGGCAGCGAGATAATTTTTTACAGAAGCAGCGCGGTCAGCAGCAAGTTGAAGGTTGTGTTGCTCCGTACCACGGTCGTCGGTAAATGCTTCGATGTTGACTTGATAATCAGGGGCTTGCAGGAGGGTAGGTGCAAGTGCATCGAGCGTCTTTTGGGCTTCGGCAGAAAGTTCGGATTGGTCCGTTTCAAAAAAAATGGACGCATTAGGAGCCGTAATTTGGGCAAAAAGGCATGTGCTCGCAAAAAGGAGCAGGACGAGAAGAAAGTTTTTATTCATACGGAAAAATTGGAAAGAATGGTGGCAGATTGTTCTAAAACCGCACTAAAAGGTAGATGCACGTATAATTATTGCACCAGTGATTTATTTAGCATTTGAACCTTCAAGAAAGTGTGGCACACCTCGCCAACTACATTGATGATCAATATTGTAATTTTGGTGTGTCACACTTTTCTGAACACGCTCCGAAGATATCTCCAAAAAAAACGCGCCGGAGCATTGCCCCGGCGCGTCGTAACCATTCAATCACAAATTACTGTTATGCTCTAACGTTGAACTACAAATTTCTGCGTCCGAATGCCTGCATCCGAACTGATTTCCAACTGGTACATACCGGCAGCCAATTGGCCCACCTCTACCCGTTGGGCAAATTCACCCGCAGTCAATTGGCCAAAATCGCCTTCCAACATCAGTCGGCCCGTCACGTCGCGTACGGCATAACGAAGCGACTCGCTTTCCGTCAGACTCAGGCGCACCCACAGTTCGTCGGTTGCAGGGTTGGGCGCGAGTGTCAGGGAAGCTATTTTGCTATTCAATTCGTTTGTGCTCACAAATACAGGCAGCGGGAAAGTGGTGCCATCCGTCAAAGCAACCCACAAACCGAAGCTGGGTGAACCATTCAGCAAGCCCGAGGCAAACACCGTAAATGCCTGACCTTCTAACCCGGTAAGCGGGGCAGAATAACTTTGCACGACGGTGTTGTTGTCATTGGCCGGCGTGACTGATATCACATAATCTGTAGCTGGAACGCTCAAATAACCAGAGAATTCGGCAAATTCCAAATTGTCCACAAGGACTGGGCCGTTGTACAGCGTAACGTCTACTTCCGGAGCATCGGGTGAGCCATGGAACGCTGCAAACTCGGCATTTGCAGGGTTGAGTGCCCGGCTGCGACCATTTTCATTGACCTCCAGAGCAAATCCAGGGTTACCGCCCACCAGGCCGTTGGCTATAATGATATAGGTTTTGCTCGTTTCCAATCCCGTTACAGGCAAGGTGTAAATGCCATCGTTAATGGAGCTGCTGTTCCCTGGTGCAACCACCAGATTGAATGGATTACGTGCTGGGAACAGGACCATATTCGTGGCTTGACGGAAAGCAAAATTATCCAGCAAGAGCAGGCCATCCTGTATTCCTGCATCTGAATAATAGACATCCACCGTCGGATCTGGAGCATTGTGTATGACTTGAACTCTTGCGTACGATGGAAGGGGGAAAGTAAAACCATTGGACAAGGTGGCCCACAAATCAAAGGAGCCATCTGCCAGCAAGCCAGAAGCATACACCACAAAAGCTTCCCCTGCCAAACCTGCAAAATTGCCACCCCAGATGCCTACAGTTTGGGTTGGATCGCTGGTTGGCACCAGCTCAAAGTAATGCTCTGCGGGATCAAACGGTACATAATTCACAAAATCACCGTATTCCAAATCGCCCAAAAGGGTGGAGCCGTCCACATAATTATTCAAATCTACGGAAGGAGCATCGGGTGCGCCATGCAGCACAGCAATTTCAAACGTGTTCGGATCAACTGCCTGTTCGCGACCCAGGTCGTTGACAATCAGTGTGAACGGTGTGCCTGCGTTGCCCACTACACCGCTGGCGACAACCACGTAGGTTTTGCCATTTTCAAATGTCACAGGGAAGTTTGCCAAGGTATCAGTAGCCGATTGGCTGTTGCCAGGGGCAATGCCGAAATTGATTTCAAAACCAGCCGGAACATAAATGAATGGAGTGGCCGTACGGAATTCAAAATCATCAATGAACAACCCACCGTTCGCGTAGACATCTACCGTTGGCGTTGGGCTGTTGTGGATAATTTGAACGCGTGATACAGGGGTATTGGGCAATTCGACTACCGCACCATTGGGCAATACTGCAAACAATCCAAAGCCGGGTGTATTGCCCAAGAAACCACTGGCAAATACACGAATGGCAACACCGCCCAGACCAGAAAGATCCGCGTTGTAGGTAGCCACAATTGGAGCCGTTCCAGCTACTTTCACATCGAGGAAATACTCTTCAGCGGGGAGATTAAGGTATGGGGTAAAGTCACCAAAAGCCAGGTTGCTAACTAAAGTTCCTGCAAGACGCTCAGCAACATCTACCGCCGGAGCATCCGGCGAGCCATGGAAAACACTCACGGCTGTCTCTCCTGCATTTGCAGTCTCTCGTGCATCATCTGCTACTGCGAGTTCAAACGGAGTGGTTGGGTTGCCCACTACACCATTGGCAAACACCGTGTAAGACTTTGTTGCAGAGAAATTGACCGGGAAAGATACCAACACATCATTCACTGAATTGCTATTGCCCAATGCAACACCGATGGAAATATCACGATTCGCAGGGATATCAACAAACGGGGTTGCGGTGCGGAAAGCGAAGTTGTCGAGCAGCAAAGAATTGCCGGCATATACGTCCACCGTTGGATCTGGTGAGTTGTGTACAATTTGCACTCTTGACGTCGGCGTAAGTGGTAGTTGGAGCACGGTACCATTCGGCAAGGCTGCAAACAGACCGAAGGCCGGAGAACCGCCCAGCAAGCCGCTGGCAAAAACATACGCAGCGCCACCCGTCAAACCATTCAGGTCAGCGCGGAAGGACGCCACTACACCAGCGTTGCCGGCAGCGCGAACCGCAAAGTCATATTTATCGGGAGTGAGGCCGAGGTAACCTGTGAACTCGCCATAAGCAAGGTTCGAGACTACGTTATTGGCCACAAATACAGCGTCTACATCTACTGCCGGCGCATTGGTAGCGCCGTGCAAAACTGCTATATCTACGTTTCCTGCAATGGCAGCAGTTTCTTGACCACCATCATTGATAATTAAATTGAACGGTGTGGTTGGGTTGCCCACAATCCCCGAAGCGGTCACGATGTAGGTTTTGCCTTGAACCAAATTCACATCGAACGTGGCGATGGCATCTGCCGCTGAAGTGCTGTTTCCAGGCGCGATTCCCAGGGTGATATTAACACCAGCAGGGACATCAATGAATGGTGTAGCGGTGCGGTACACAAAGTTGTCAATCAACAAATCATTGTTGGCATACACGTCCACCGTGGGCGACGGACTGTTGTGAATAACTTGCACCCGCGCAAATACTGGCGGCGGAGCCAGCGGAAGTTCGATTACCGTGCCATTGGACAAAGCGGCAAACAATCCAAAAGCGGGTGTACCACCGAGCAATCCGCTGGCGAATACACGCGCAGCGCCACCAGTTAAGCCACTCAGGTCAGCCACGTAGGTGGCCAACACGTTTCCACTTCCCGAAGGAATCACTTGCACCTGATAACTTGCAGGCGGAACACTGAGGTACGGGGTAAATTCAGAATAAGCAAGATTGCTGATAACGGTACCAAGACCTACTACTGCGACATCTACATTAGGTGCGCCAGGCGAACCATGTAGTACGTTGAAATCTACATCCGCTGGGTTGATCGCTGATTCACGAGCGTTGCCATCAACGATAAGCGTGAACGGTGTGCTTGGGTTGCCGACGATACCGGAAGCCGTCACGGCGAAGGTTCCGCCCGTAGTCAGGTTTACGTCAAAGGTTGCAATGGCATCGGTTGCCGAAGCACTGTTTTCTCCTGCAACTCCGAGGGTAATATTCCGATCCGAAGGCACGTCAATGAATGGCGTGGCCGTGCGGAAGGCAAAATTATCAAGCAAACGGGTATTGCCCGCATAAACGTCCACCGTTGGTTCTGGTGCATTGTGGATCACCTGCAAACGCGCTGTTGGCGTGAGCGGGAGTTCTAACACCGTGCCATTTGGCAAAGCAGCAAACAAACCAAAGGCCGGAGAGCCGCCTAAAAGGCCACTGGCAAAAACATACGCAGCACCACCTTTGAGACCGCTCAGGTCAGCTCGAAATGAGGCCACTACACCAGCGTTGCCGGCAGCGCGAACCGCAAGGTCGTATTTATCAGGAGTAAGGCCGAGGTAACCCGTGAAGGCGCCATAAGCAAGATTCTGAACTACATTATTGGCCACAAATACAGCATCTACATCTACTGCCGGAGCATTGGTAGCACCGTGTAATACCGCGATATCCACCTTGTTGGTGTCAACACTAGATTCTTGCCCGGCATTGTTGACGTTCAAGCCAAATGGTGTGGTAGGGTCGCCTACGATACCAGATGCGGTTACGATATACGTTTTGCCATTTTCAAACGTCACTGGAAAGTTGACAAGTGTGTCATTTACAGAGGTACTGGTCGAAAGTGCAACCCCCACGTTAATTGCCACATCAGCTGGCACAAAAATAAAAGGGGTAGCCCTGCGATATTCAAAGTCGTTGACAAGTAAGCCCCCGTTTGCATAGATATCTACGGTTGGACTTGGCGAGTTGTGGATCACTTGCAAACGAGCGACTGGCGCAAGCGGCAATTCCACTACTGTTCCATCTGCAAGCACTGCATAAAGGCCGAAATTCGGTGTGCCAGTCAATAGACCACTTGCCATTACTTTAATTGCCTGACCACCCAAACCTGAAAGGTCGGCGCGATAGGTAGCAACGATGTCTGCTGTACCAGCTGGTTTTACGTCGAGGTAATACTCGGCAGCGGGTACACTGATATAAGGGGTAAATTCGCCATAAGAGGCATTCGACACGATTTTCCCACCGGTACGAACCACCACATCCACTGCAGGAGCATCGGGTGAGCCGTGTAGAACGGAAAGGTTCACGTTGTTCGCTCCATCAATGCCTACTTCACGGGCCGCAGCATCCGTGATAAGTGTAAAGGGGGTAATTGGATCGCCCACAATACCTGAAGCCGTTACCACATAGGTCTGACCATTATCAAACGTGGCATTGAAAGTAGCAATCGCATCTGCTACCGAAGTACTTGTAGATGGAGCTACCGCGATGGAAAGTGGAAATCCAGCAGGCAAATCCAGAAATGGAGTGGCCTTGCGGAAAGCAAGATCGTCAAGCGCGAGTAAACCATTCACATACACGTCCACCGTCGGGTTGGGCGAGTTGTGAATGATCTGGACTCGGGCCGTCTGAGAGAAGGCCGAAACTGCCATAAGCAGCAATGCCATCATGGTCAAGGTAAACCGATTCATGTGTAAGACAGGTTAGAATGTTAGAAAAGACTGGTTTGTGAATGTTCCTGTAGAAACATGGTTCGATTTATTTTGTTTAATAGGCTTTAGTTTAACGTTAAACAAAATGCTCTTTTGCTAATTTTGGTCAAAAGTGAAAATGAGGGAGATTCAATGGTTAGTGGAGTACTATGCCGGACATCATTAGAGAGGAGAAGAACACCGATTTAACCGAGTACGCCGATACCACCGAAGTGTTTTTGTTTCGGTGGTATCGGCGTACTCAGTAAAATCGGTGTTCCATTAGTTTCGGTGGTATCGGCGTACTCAGTAAAATCGGTGTTCCATTAGTTTCGGTGGTATCGGTGTACTCGGTAAAATCGGTGTTCCATTCACTTGATTTTTAAAACAAACTATTTTACTTTTGCACACTTAAATATAAAAACTTAACCTTCATGTCACGAACTATTTCTGCACCAAGCACCGGATTATTGGAAGCCGTGCTTTGCACTTTAATCCTGTTCGGCATTACGATGTTTTTCCCGATGTTTTTCAAAACCTGGTTTGTAGAAGCCACGGGTAACATCAAAATCGCGCCGTTTTTTGGATTTTTGTTTGGCGTTGGGCTGCTGTTTCGCAAGCACTGGGCACGAACGGGAGCCATTGTTTTGGGCTGGGGTTTGATAGCCATGTTCATCGTTTCCATTGTTTCTGATCCGAGTCGGTCGGGGTATTGGGTGGTGTTGGCGTTGGATGGTTTTTTGTTGTATTTGCTTCATAATGACCGGATAAAGCAGTATTTCCAATGAGTCACATTCTTCAAGTAAAATGAGGTGACACCTCCTCCTTCGTCGGAGATGTCACTTCGTTTCACCAATCGTCTCAATCGAAAAAATCTCCCGCCTTCGCTGAAGCTACGGCGGGTAAACAATCGAATCAATCCCTTGCCTAACCTCGACTCCAACATAGAATTCCTCAAAGGCGTAGGCCCGCATCGCGCCGATACGCTCAAACTCGAGCTCGGCATCTTCACCTGCCGTGATCTGCTGTTCCATTTCCCCTTTCGATACATTGACCGCACCAAATTTCATCGCATCCGCGAGGTACACCACGAGGGTGAAAACGTGCAACTGCGCGGCACGCTCCGCCGTCTCGAAACCCTCGGGGAAGGCAAGGCAAAACGCCTCGTCGGTACCCTGCGCGACGAAACGGGCATCATGGAACTCGTCTGGTTCAGGAGTGTGCAATGGCTCGAAAAAAGCCTTGTAGTCGGCAAAGAATACATCGTTTTTGGGCGGGTGAGCGAGTTCAACGGGAAGTTCAACATCCCGCACCCGGAGATGGAGGAAGTCGCTCCCGCTCCCACCCTTCAGGGGGGGCTGGGGGGGGCGGGGGGCGGGGGCGCGGCGGCTAAGAATTTTGATCCGGTTTACCCCACAACAGACAAACTAACCCAAAAAGGCCTGGATGCCAAGGGCCTGCGTAAACTCATCCGAACTTTACTGGACGGACTTTCTGCTTCGGATGTGCCGGAAACATTGCCCGATTATTTGGGCGCGCAATTCAAACTTAGCCCGCGCTGGCAGGCGCTCAACCAAATCCATTTTCCCGAAACCCAAGCCGAACTCGATGCTGCCATCCGACGGCTGAAATTCGAGGAATTGTTCTTTCTCCAGCTCCGCCTGCTGCAAGTGCGCACCCGCCGAAAAGACATCATGCGGGGTTTTGTCTTTTCCAAAATTGGCGATTTTTTTAACCAGTTTTATCAGGAAAAACTGCCGTTTGAACTCACCGGCGCGCAAAAACGGGTGCTCAAAGAAATCCGGGCCGATGTGGCTTCGGGCAAACACATGAACCGACTCGTGCAAGGCGATGTCGGCTCTGGTAAAACAGTGGTTGCTTTGATGACCATGCTGATGGCCTTGGACAATGGCCACCAGGCCTGTATGATGGCCCCGACGGAGATCCTGGCGCAACAACATTTGGAAGGGATCACTGCACTCGTAGGCGATCTGGGCGTGAACGTCGGGTACCTCAGCGGTTCCGTAAAAGGCAAAAAACGCGAGGCCATTTTGGCCCAACTCGCCTCCGGCGAATTGCATATCTTGCTTGGCACCCACGCGCTCATAGAAGACTGGGTTCAGTTCAAAAGCTTGGGAATCACCGTGATAGACGAACAACATCGTTTCGGGGTGGAACAGCGCGCCAAACTTTGGGCAAAAAACCCGGTTCATCCGCCGCACGTGCTTGTCATGACGGCCACACCCATTCCGAGAACGCTTGCTATGACTTTATACGGTGATCTGGATGTTTCGGTGATTGACGAGCTGCCACCCGGCCGCAAGCCCATTACCACGATGCACAAGACCGAGCACCACCGATTGAGGGTGCAGGGTTTTATGCGTGAGGAGATTGCCAAAGGCCGCCAGGTGTACGTCGTGTACCCCATGATTGAGGAGACAGAGAAGATGGATTTGCAAAATCTGATGTCTGGTTTTGAGGCACTTAGCCGCGATTTTCCGCTGCCAGAATATCAAATTTCCATTGTTCATGGCAAAATGAAAGCCGGCGACAAGGACTTTGAGATGCAGCGTTTTATCAAAAAAGAGACCCAGATCATGGTAGCCACCACGGTCATCGAAGTGGGCGTGAACGTGCCCAATGCCTCGGTGATGGTGATTGAAAATTCGGAACGTTTCGGGCTTTCGCAACTCCACCAATTGAGGGGACGTGTCGGGCGCGGCGCCGACCAGAGTTATTGCGTTCTCATGACCGGCCACAAACTCAGCCACGAGGGCCGCGAACGCATCCAAACCATGGTGCAGACCACCGACGGGTTTGTCATCGCTGAAACCGACCTGCGGTTGCGTGGCCCTGGCAACATCGAAGGCACCCAGCAAAGCGGTATGCTCCGATTCCTGCTGGCCGATATTGCCCGCGATGGACAAATCCTAGCCGCTGCCCGTGAGATTGCTGCGCAGATTTTAGAAAAAGACCCTGGGTTGGCGATGCCCGAGCATTTGCGCCTGCGGCAGCATTTGGCATCGGAGGGGAAGGATGCACGGGTGTGGAGCAGGATTTCGTGAATCTTTTTTTGTAAATACCGCGGTTGTAATCGAAAAATATACAGTTATTTTTCGATTGACACTTAAATGAACATGCTAGGTGATACCGATATCTTTTGAAGTTTGGGCACGTTGGCGTTAGAGTGCAGAGCAGGTTGTCATGAAAAGTACTTACTTTTGTGCGTTAAAACACTTGAATATGCATACAGAGTCCGCACTAGAAAACGAGCAGGTAATTCTGGATTCAAAAGGTGAACCTGAATATGTTGTGTTGCCCGTTGCCAGGTATCAAAAACTGCTTCAATTGCTAGAAGACTACGGCCTCGGCCAAGCTGTCTTAGAAGCAGAAAACGAGCCTCGTTACTCAAAATCTGAAGCCCTTGCCCTTTTAGAAGCCGATGACCATTGAATATTCCGCTCGATTCATAAAGGATTTGAAGGCACTAAAGGGTACTCCTTCCTTTGAAAAAATCAAGACACTTGCATTTGAGTTTGTGACTACTATTGACTTGCCCGACCAAATCCCTCATTTCTCCAAACTAGAAGGTTACGACCAGTATTATCGAATTCGTATCGGGGATTACCGAATTGGAGTGAAAATTGAGGATGATACATTCATTTTCATGTGTGCGTTGCATCGAAAAGAAATTTATCGCTACTTCCCATAACCGCTAACCACCCTCACCCATGAAAGGCATCATTCTCGCTGGCGGCCTCGGCACGCGTCTCTACCCCCTCACTCTCGCCGTGAGCAAACAACTCATGCCGGTGTACGATAAGCCGATGATTTATTACCCGCTCAGCACCCTCATGCTGGCTGGCATCCGCGACGTACTCATCATTTCCACCCCTTACGACCTGCCCAAATTCCGCCACCTTTTTGGTGATGGCAGCGAACTGGGCATGAACTTTTCCTACGTCGAGCAACACGAACCCAACGGCCTGGCACAGGCATTTGTACTCGGCGCACCGTTTATTGGAAACGACCCGGCCTCCTTGATTCTGGGCGACAATATTTTTTATGGAGCTGGTTTGGGCGAAGTGCTGCGCTCTTGCTCTGAACCTTCCGGTGGCATCATTTTCGCCTATCAAGTGGCCGACCCGGAACGTTATGGCGTCGTAGCATTTGATAAAAACCTCAAAGCGATTAGCATCGAAGAAAAACCCGCCCAACCTAAAAGTCATTTTGCTGTGCCAGGGCTTTATTTTTACAACAACGACGTAGTAGAAATTGCCCGAAACCTTAAGCCCAGTCCCCGAGGCGAGTATGAAATCACCGACGTGAACCGCCATTATCTCGAACAAGGCCGCCTCGAGGTGCGTGTGATGGGCCGTGGCTATGCCTGGCTCGACACGGGCACGCACGAGTCACTCATGCAAGCCGGACAATTTGTACAAGCCATTGAAGACCGTCAAGGATTGAAGATTGGTTGTATCGAAGAAGTTGCCTGGGAAATGGGCTTTATTGACAACGAAGGGTTGGAACGTCTTGGCAACAAGTATTTGAAAAGTGGGTATGGGGAGTATTTGCTAAAGTTACTTAAGTGACAAGTTACAAGTCGGGAGTTACAAGTTATAAGTCGGGAGTTACAAGTGACAAGTTCCGAACTTGCTACTTGAAACTTGTAACTCCCTACTTGTAACTTGTCACTGATTCCTCAATCAACAACGCAAAAAACTCCCCCAAACCCCAGCCATACGCCACGGCTTGTTGCGGCACAATGCTCGCGGGCGAAATGCCTGGAATCGTATTGGCTTCCAAAAAGTGGAAGGTGTCACCTACCAGAATGTAGTCGAAACGCACCACACCCCGGCATTGAAGGGCATTGTAGAGGAAGCGTGAATTAACCTGGCATTGCAAGGTCAAGGTCTCAGAAATTTCCGCGGGCGTGACTTCCCTTGAACGCCCTTCGTACTTGGCGGCGTAGGTAAAAAACTCGTCGTCGGGGATGATTTCGGTGACGGGCAACACCACCACATCGCCGCTCACCCGCAAGGCGCCGTTGGAAAATTCCCGACCGGGCAAATAACTCTCCACCACCACTTCTTTGTCAAAACGGAATGCCTCCTCAATAGCGGGCGCGAGCGCCTCCATCGTCTTCACCTTGCTTACGCCGAAGCTGGAACCGTGCGTGTTGGGCTTAATAAAAAGTGGCAACCCAAGCGATGCAATCTGCTCATGGTCAATCTTTTCACCACGATGTAGCAGCACAGATTTTGCCATGGGAATGCGGTTGCCATACTGCGCCATTTGCATTTTGGTGTTGTGCTTGTTCATCGTAAGCGCACTCACATAGCCGTCGCAGCAGGTGTAGGGAATGCCGAGCATTTCGAGATAGCCCTGCATTTTGCCGTCTTCCAACGGGCTGCCGTGAAGAGCCGCAAAGGCGCAGTCAAAGTGAATTTTTTCATCCCGGGGGCTCGGAATCAGTGAGAAGTCGTTTTTGTCCACCTGAGCACCAGAACCAAGGTCGCACCAATCAGACTTTTGGATGTCAATCAGGAAGCAACGATACCGGTCTTTGGGCAGGTGATCGAACACGACCTGGCCGCTTTTGAGGGAAATGACGCGCTCTTCGGAGTCGCCGCCGGTGAGGATGGCTATGTTCTTCACAGTTTGTTGATTTGTTTATGTGGTGATGTGGTGATTTTTTACCCGACGAAGCCTTTTGATCCATTACGGATTCTACAAAGGGTAAGGCGAAGGCGGGTGACGCGCCAAAGATACGATGGCTTTAAAAAAGCGTTAAGGCTTAAACGTTATTCGTTGAGCATCGTCTATGAGTCGCTTAACAAAATTGTTTTTTCGCTTGCGGATAACCAAGCCATATTACCCAAATCCACAAATCACCCCCTCCTTCGCTAAAGCTTCGGCGGGTAAAAAATCTACCCATCCACAAATATGAAATTACAGCATCTGCTCTGGCGCTTCGGATTCGGACCGCGCACCAAAAGTTGGTCAAATTGGTCCGCGCTCCCACCCGAATCCTGGTGGCCAAAACTGCGCGACGAATCTTTACCCGCCCCCCAGCATTTCGATGTGGTGGATGGGACCATAAAGGGCCTACTGATGGGCGTTGGAGAACTCGGCAAAATGGAAAAACGCGAGCTTGACAAGGAGCAAAAACGCCAGATCCGCAAGCAAAGCCGCGAGGATTTACAAAATCTCAACCTGTTATGGCTGGAAGAAATGACGCATTCAAAGGCCCAATTGCGCGAAAAAATGGCCCTTTTCTGGCATGGCCACTTTGCCAGCCGCAACATCAATATCCTCTACCAACAGCAACTTTTGACGGTGGTGCGTGAAAACGCGCTGGGCAATTTTGCCGATCTGCTGCGCGGCGTATCGAAATCCAGCGCCATGATTTCGTTTCTGAACAACCAGCAAAATAAAAAGCAACATCCCAACGAAAACTTCGCCAGAGAAGTGATGGAACTCTTTACGCTGGGGCGCGGGAATTACACGGAAAATGATGTGAAAGAAGCGGCCCGGGCGTTCACAGGCTGGAGCCATCGGCTCGACGGGGAGTTCGTGTTCCGGCAGCGCGATCATGATACGGGCAGTAAAACGGTGCTGGGGAAAACAGGGAACTTCGACGGGGATGATATGTTGGAAATTTTGCTGGAAAGACGCGAAACAGCCAAATTCATAGCCAGAAAAATGTACAAATTCCTGGTGAATGAAAGCACCGTACCGGAAGAGCGCATCCTGTGGCTCGGCGACCGTTTTTTTGATTCTGGCTACAAAATCATGCGTTTGTTGGAAGATATTGCCCGTTCGGATTGGTTTTACGCGCCAGAAAACATCGGGTCCAAAATCAAATCGCCCGTCGAACTTTGGGTGGGCATGCGTCGCGCCATTCCGATGGAGCTGGCCGACCCTGAGAGTCAACTCGTGTTGCAAAAAGCTTTAGGACAAATTTTGTTCTACCCGCCCAATGTGGCAGGCTGGCCGGGTGGGCGCAACTGGATAGACAGTAGTTCGCTCATGCTGCGCCTCCGGATTCCACAACTTTTGTACCGCAATCAGGACCTGGATGTACGCGGCAAAACAGACGATGATCAGCAAATGGGCGAAGCTGCCAAAGGCCAGTTCCGGCGACTTTCGGCCGTAATGGATTGGCAGCCTGCGCTTGATTTGTTTGCCAAAACGGCTGAACATGAATTGATCGGAAAAATGGCGGAGTATCTCTGGGCAGTGCCCACAAAAAAACTCCCCATGGAGGTGCTTGAAAAAAACACGGATCATAGTAGCCGTTCTGCACTGGTGCAAACGACGATGGTGCAATTGATGGCGACGCCGGAATATCAGGTTTGTTGAGGATTCGTTTAATTGGGGATTTGGGGATTTGTTGGCCAGCGCTTGGTATTTGTGCTTGCTGTCAAATCGAATACCAGGCGCTGGCCAACAAATCCACAAATCCCCAATTAACCAAATCAACTACTGCTTGATATACTGCACGTTAGCCTGTATTTTAACCTCGTCGGAAACCACGGCGCCACCGGCTTCGGTCAATGCGTTCCAGGTAAGTCCAAACTCGCTGCGTTTGATTTTGCCTTCAAGCTCAAAACCAGCTTTGACTTGTCCATAAGGGTCTTTGGCAATGCCGCCAAACTCAACTTTGAAAGTAATCGGTTTCGTCACGTCGCGGATGGTCAAATGGCCGTCAATTTCATGGTCGGCACCATCCAAGGCGCGAATGGCTGTTGCGGTAAAAATGATTTTAGGGAAAGCTTCGGCGTTGAAAAAATCCTCGCCGCGCAGGTGGTCGTTCCGCATGTCGTTGCCAGTGTCAACAGAGCCTGTTTCCAGTTCGAAGCTGATTTTAGCAGTTGAAAAATCGTCGCCTTCAGTACTGACAGCGGATGAAAAGTTTTTGAATTGGCCAGTAACTGTCGAAATAACCAGGTGTTTGACCTTAAATGTTACTTCGGAATGCGCTGTGTCCAGGTTCCAAGTCGTAGATGCCATGATGTTGTGAAAGTTTGAGTTGGTGAAAAGTACAGACACTAAACACTGTGTCTTAAATTTAGTTGTTGAAACACTTATTTTTTTGGTGATTTGGTTATTGGGTGATTTGGTTATTTGTTGGCCAGAGCTTGGCATTCGTTCTTTGGAGCTATGGAACGAATGCCAAGTTCTGGCCAACAAATAACCAAATCACCCAATAACCAAATCACCACTTAACCAAATCCACATTTAAATCCTTTTTCCATGCTTATCAAAAGAAGAGATTTTCTCAAAACTGGTTCCCTCGCAACAGCCTCCCTGCTTTTGCCAAAGTTCTTGCACGCCCTGCAAGTTCCCGGCACCTTGCCCGTTAAAGGCCGCAATTTGGTCATCATACAATTCAGCGGCGGCAACGACGGACTGAACACCATCATTCCCACCCGCAATGACGTTTACTACCGCGAGCGACCCCGCCTCGGAATCAAGCGCGAAACCGCACTGGCCTTGAGCGATGAGGCGGGCCTCCACCCGAGCCTTGTCGGGCTAAATAATCTTTGGGACAGTGGGCACATGGCCGTACTCAATAGCGTCGGATACCCCAATCCTGACCGTTCGCACTTCCGCAGCATGGACATCTGGCATTCCGCAAGTCCCGCTGACGAATACTGGCAAACGGGCTGGCTTGGCCGTTATCTGGATGCACAATGCGCAGGGCGACCTTCCGCCGGGCTGGAATTTGATGATACCCTGAGCCTCGTAATGAAAGGAGAAAACTCCAAGGGACTGGCTTTACAAGACGCCAAGCGCTTGTATGAAAGTACCCGCAGCCCATTTTTTGCCGAATATTCCGCCGCCAAAGGCAAGGTGATGGACGATAATACGCCTGTGGATTATCTATACAAAACCATGGCCGAGACCCTTTCTTCCGCCCATTACCTTTTTGAGCAAAGCCGCCAAAAACCTACTTCCGCCGCCTACCCTGCCACCGGTTTGGGCAAGGATCTTAAAACCATTGCTTCCTTGATTTTAGCCGATACCGACACGGCGGTTTATTACGTATCGCTGGGGAGTTTTGACACCCACATTAATCAGGAAGCACAGCAAAAACGTCTCTTCCAGGAACTCAACGATGCCCTCACCGTTTTCGCCAGCGACCTGAAAGCCAATGGGAAATGGGAGGAGGTGCTGGTGGCTACATTCTCTGAATTTGGCCGTCGGGTGTCGCAAAATGCTTCGGGCGGCACCGACCACGGCACGGCCAACAATATGATGTTTTTCAGCGGAAGCCTGCGGCAAAAAGGCTTGCTCAACCCTATGCCCGATCTTATGGATTTAGACCAAGGAGACCTGAAATTTCAAGTAGATTTTCGGGAGGTTTATGCCACTTTACTAGAACGCTGGCTGGGGGCGGATGCTGGAAAAACACTTGGAAGGACCTTTACACCAATGAATTTTGTATAATTATTTTAAGATTTGTTAAATAACAATAGAATTCGCGCTAAAAACTGTAGGTTGCAAGACGTTTGTTATACTTTGGCATAAACTTGGCGGCTTGAATATTTAAGAATTTTTACCTTTGTGCAATACTATGATAATCCTGAGCCTATGCGCGGCTCGTTAATCCTCCTAAGGTAGTTTCTCGAAACGGAACAGGGCAACTTTTTGAATTCTCGTTTTTAGCTTCTCCCACTCTTTTTTTACTCCCAGCCGATTTAGGTTTTTTTTTGACCCAACTGGTATTCTGATGCTGACAAACACTACAGCGCCAGGACACCGCCTTGTGTCAAAATCATTGATAATCAAACGCCATCGGCTTTATGCGCGACCTAGTAGAACTCGTGGGACTGGTCAATAAGACCAAACTAAAGGGAAGTGGAATAATAAAGTTCATCATCGAGCCAGACTCCAAGATGGAGCGTCTGTTCGATGCCCTTTTGGATAAAAAAGTGCTGTCTGACGAAGACGCCAAAGCACTTTTTAAAGACAGCAACGAAGGAAACCTGACCAGTTTGAAAAACAAACTCAAGGAACGGCTGCTCGATGCAATTTTCCTGCTCGATTTTAAAGACGCCAACTTTACAAACCGTCAAAAGGCGTTTTTTGAATGTTACAAAAAATGGTCGGCGGCGATGACCTTGCTCATCCGCAACGCCAAAATCACGGGCATTGACCTGCTTGAGCGCCTCCTTCGCCATGCCAAACATTTCGAGTTTACAGAATTGACGCTCGATATTTTGCGCGTTTTGCGGCTCCAGTACAGCACCGTAGATGGCGATATTAACAAGTACGAGGACATAAAAAAGCAGTACCTGGAATACGAGAAAATCTGGCAAATGGAGAGCAAGGCGGAGTTTTTTTACTCCGAACTGATGGCGCAGTACACCAATAGCAAGTCTACCAAGGCGGAGGTGACGCAGCAGGCAGAGGAATTTTACGCGGAATTGAAGCCGTTCATGTCGGTTTGCACCTCGTTCAAGCTCCACCTTTTTGGGCGAATGGTGCATCTGCTGATATTCAACAGCGAGAACGACTATGGTAAAACGGTTCAAATCTGCGAGGATGCCATCGCGTTTTTTGACAAAAAGGACTACGACAGCGGGCTGCCGCTTCAGGTGTTCTACTACAACCTGATTGTGTGCTACTTGCAGTTGGGTGAGTTTGAAAAAGGCCAAAAAGCCATCGAACGCTGTGAATATTTCTTCGAGGAAGGCTCTTTCAACTGGTTCAAACTTCAAGAACTTTTCTTCCTGCTCGCCATGCGCACAGGCCACTGGGAAGAAGCCTATCATCTCTACGAGAAGGTGGTGAACTACCCGCGTTTTGAAGATAAACAAATCCAGATCGTAGAGATGTGGCGCATCTTTCAAGCCTACGTTTTCTATTTGATCAAAATCGGGAAAATACCGGAATCTGTGCTGAGCGAACGTTCTAAGAAGTTCAAAATGAGCAAGTTCATCAACGAAATCACCCTCTTTTCAAAAGACAAGGGCGGCATGAACATCAGCGTACTCATTGTCCAAATCTTGTACGCCGTCGCAGAAAAGGACTACACGAAATCGTCGGATCGAATCGAAGCCATTGCAAAATACTGTAGCCGATACCTGAAAGACGATGCCACTTTCCGCAGCAACTGCTTTATCAAAATGCTGCTTCAGGTGCCACAAGCACTCTTCCACCGGGAAGCTTCCACGCGCAAAACGGAAAAACTTTTCAAACAACTCCAAACCGTACCGCTCGAATCGGCCAACCAAGCCCATGAGATCGAGATCATCCCCTACGAAGTGCTGTGGCAAATGGTGCTTGATTCCCTGGATTTGAAGATTTGGAAAGGGAAGTAATGTCCAATATCCAACAAGGAATGTCCAATGTCCAAATAGGCGCTGCGCTTGGAGTTTGCTCAATTTTATTACCGTAAAGTTTAATTTGGGTGACCAAGCACGAAGCCTATTTGGACATTGGACATTCCTTGTTGGATATTGGATATTCAAATTATTCCCCGTTCTTAGCGTCGCCAATCAACTCCAACACGGTGCGACTTTCTCTTATATCCCTCTCTATCTTTTTGGCTTTCAATTGTTTGCAAGCCCAGGCACTCGACGACATCGAGCGCAGCACCGTGGAGGTAGACCATATTCTGGACCGTGCCAAACACTCCGAAAGCGATTCCGAACGAGAAGAGCTTGCTCAACGCAGTCTTTCCATTGCCCGCAGTCTTCGTTACGATGGCGGGATCGTACGCGCATCCATCCTTCTGGGCGAAACATACGCCCGCATCGGTCGTACACAGGAATCGCTTCAGCATTTTCTGGAGGCCGAGGCCAAACTTGAAACTTCCGGCAACCGCCCCGCCCAACTTACCGTGAAGACGGCCATCGGCGACCTTTTTTTCCGCGAAAAACTTTACGCCTCCGCCCACCGCTATTACCGGGAGGTGCTTGCATTAAAACCTCAAGACTACGAAACCCGCGAAAAGGCGGCCGACGCTTGTCTCTACGATATGCGTTTTGACAGCGCGGAAATACTGTACAAAGAGCTCATTGTCAAATACAAAGCAGAGGGGAACAATCCGCGCCTGGTACAGATTTATCAAAAAAGCGCCCAAGCTTACGATCAAAAAGGGGATGCGGGCAAAAGCTTGTATTTCTACCACCTGCTGCAAGACATCATTGAAAAGGCCGGCACTACGCAAGAGCAATCGCTGCTTTACAACAACCTTGGAAGGCAATATGCCAGCTTGCGCGAATACCCCAAGGCACTCGAATATTTCCGAAAAGCGGAACTCCAGTGTGCTTATATCCCTTGTGACTACCCCGAGGTGCTATGGGCCAATATGGGCATTGCGCTGCACAACACGGGGGAATCCAAACGAGGCATCGAATACCTCCTGAAAGCACGTAACCTGTTGGCTGCCAGGAAAGATTATGAAGCACTTGCCAACCTAGAACACCTTCTGGCGGGGGTCTATTTTAGCGGCAACGACCTTTACAACGCCCTCTCGCACAACCAGATGGCCATCCAATATGCCAGCGACACCAAGCAACAAGCCTTGCTCGCTGAAGCATACCGCACCGCTGCCGATCTCTACCACGAACTGTACGACTTTGAAAAAGCCTTTGAATATTACCAGGAATACCTCAATGTGCGCGACTCGATGCGCATCGATGAGCAGGCCCGCGAACAACGGGTGAATCAACAACGCTCCCTACTTGCCGCCGCCGAGGGACAGATCAAATTCCTGATTGCACGGCAAAATTTTAAAGACCTCGAACTCAACCAAATCAAAGTCGAACGAGAGCGACTCGAGCTCCAGAATAAAAACCTCGAACTCCAATCTCGCAGCAAGGAAGATGAACTGCGTTTACTCGAAGCACAACAAGAGGTCAGCCAAGCCAAACTCCGCGAACAAACGCTTCAGGCCCTGGAAGCCCGACAGCGCCTACGCCTGGCCGACCAAAAGTTGAACGCAGAAAAGCAAGGACGCCTCATTGTCGAACTCCGCGAAAAAGACCAGATCGAGCGCGCCCAAAACCGGGCCGACAGCACCAGCCGTGCCCTGGAGATAGAGCGCATTCAGCGGGAACAAGTCTACCAAAGCGAACAAGACGCAGATTTTCGCCGATTTGCGTACATCCTTGGCACCTTGCTGTTCATGATTCTTGCCATGATGATCGTGTCGTGGTGGTTTGCCCGTCGCGCCCGCTGGAGATTAGAAAGTCAGAACCGGCAGATTCAGGCGCAAAACATTCAGATTCAGGAAGAACAGCGAAAAAGCGATGGACTTTTGCTCAATATTCTGCCACAAGAAATTGCCGACGAACTCAAGGCCAGCGGCCAGGCTACTCCCCGGCTATACCAATCGGCTACGGTGCTTTTCAGCGATTTTGTCAATTTCACGCGCCTCTCCGCCACGCTCACTCCGGAGCAATTGATTGACGAATTGAACGAATGCTTTTTGGCCTTTGACGAAATCTGCGAGCGCAACGGCCTCGAGAAAATCAAGACCATCGGAGATGCTTACATGTGCGCAGGCGGCCTGCCAGTACCCAACGAAACCCATGCCGCGGATGCCGTTCGCACTGCGTTGGAGATGTCGAGCTGGCTGGAGGCCCGCAAACACGACCGCCCCGATTCGCACCTCACGGAAATGCGCATTGGTATCCATACCGGCCCGGTGATGGCGGGCGTGATTGGCAAAAATAAATTCGCTTACGATATCTGGGGCGATGCAGTGAACCTCGCCGCCAGGCTGGAAGAACACGGTGAGCCGGGCCAGGTCAATATTTCCGGAGCCACCAAAGAAGCGGTCAAGCACCTGTTTATCGCCAGGCACCGCGGACAAAAGCAGGTACACAACAAGGGCATGATAGACATGTATTTTATTGTTTCGGCGACATAAGGGCAGAATTTACATTAGGACAAGATGATGGGCGGGTATATTTGGCTTTCAAGACTTTGGATGATGGACAATGGACGTTGGATTTCCACTCGAACAGTTGGATGATCTGGCTTCAAACAGACTAAATCCAGTGTTTAATATTCTAAGCCAATAAAATAATGAAATTCATCCCGTTACCCGTTTTCCTTTTCCTCCTTTTTATCACCCATCTTCCTGCCCAAACAATTCGATTCGTTGATCAAAATGCTGCCAGCAGTGGCGATGGCAGTTCTTGGAGTAATGCCTTTATCAGGCTTCAACAAGCACTCGCTGTTGCACAAGATGGCGATGAGATCTGGGTGGCCAAAGGAATTTACAAACCCTCCACTACGAATGATCGCTTTGCGTACTATGATTTACCAAGCGGCGTGAAAGTGTACGGAGGCTTTTTCGGCACAGAGTCCCAGCGCGACCAACGTGATTGGGCAGCCCATCCTGTTATTTTGAGCGGCGACATTGGGGTGCCAGGCGACAGCACTGACAATGCTTACAACATCCTTTACTCCTATAGCCCCAACGAAAAAACCTGTTTGGATGGGCTCATTTTCGAAGAAGGAAATGCTAACAATGTTGACAACAGCGTGGGTTCTCACCGCCCAACACGCTCAGGTGGAGGTATATATCTGGATGGAGAGGCTTTTGGATATGCCCAATTGAGTGTCTCGAATTGTATTTTTCGCCGAAACCGGGCCAACTATCAGGGTGGCGGACTTTATGCAAATGGACGAGATGGAGGCATGGCGATTGTTAGGCTGGAGAACTGTCTTTTTGAGCGCAATGTGGCCCTTGTTTACGGCGGAGGACTTGCTTTAGAAAACTACTTCGAGCAGCCATTTGCGCTGGAATTTAAGAGTTGCGAATTTCGGGAAAACTTTGCTTTAACGGGTGGCGCAGCAATTTGGCTAAATGCGCATCAGGCAGTTGCTTTTACGGAATGTAAATTTCTACGCAACCGAACAACCTGGGGTCAAGCTATTAGTTTTGGCAACGTAGATGTCAACTACCCTGTTAATTTTAAGAAATGCTATTTGAAGGATAATGGAGATAACACGATTTGGTACATCGGATATTTGGCAACAAATGATGCCGAATTTGATTTTGAAGACTGCACATTTGAAGAAAATGGCTTGCCTGTGATTTATATCTATTTTTTCGAAGCGGCAAGATGTCGAATGGAAGTTAAAAATTGTATTTTTAGTAGAAATTCGCAGGATGGCAATAGCATTGCCGCCGTAGTTCAATTGCGTACCATTGAAGATTCGTCCAATATAGTTTACTCAAATTGTCTATTCTTTGAAAACGAGCAGTATGAAATCGCAGCATCCGGGCTTTCGACTACCTATGTCAACAACTCGATCTTTATAGATAATCAAAACCTTCTGAACAAAACTATCCTAAATGGCTCTGGCACATACTTTGTGGCCAATTCCCTTTTTCGTTTGCCTTCATGTGCCTTAATCGCAGCTTCTAATTCTACGGTTTTCTGCGACTCAACGAACTTATTCGCCGCCGATCCCCTTTTCGTAAATCCTTCCTTATCAGACTTCCATCTCCAGCCCTGCTCTCCCGCCATCAATGCAGGCATGAATGCCATCCTGGATTCCCTGAGCATCACAACCGACCTGGATGGGAATCCTCGCATCCGCAATGAAGTGGTGGACATGGGGCCTTACGAGACGCTTATTTCGCTCAATCCAAGCATCTCTGGAACACCAGCTTGTGCGGGGGCGAACAATGGAGCGGTTAAATTAAGTCCCGACGCCTGTCCACCCTACTCCTTTGTTTGGAGCAATGGCGTCACCACTGGCAGCAACACAAACGGGCTTGCCGCAGGCACCTATATTTTTACGGTTATTGGTTCGAATAACATACCAGTATCTGACACCATCGCCCTCAGCGAGCCATTGCCCATAACCATAAGCACCGAGCTGAAAGACGCGAATTGTTATGGCGAGCCCAGTGGACAGTTGGAAACTTTTGTGAGTGGCGGCACACCTAACTATCAATACCATTGGGATCCACCCCTTCCACCCGTCCCTGCACAATTCAACCTTCCTTCAGGCAACTATTTTGTGACTGCCACGGATGCCAACGGCTGCACAGGCACGTCCCAGGCAAGCATTGGTTCGCCCGGCCCGATTCAATATTTTTTCAGTACCCAAGACGCTTCTTGCCTGGGCTGTTCTGATGGCAGCATTGTTTTTGACAGCGTGCTTGGAGGTACCAACCCACCGCTGCCTGCTCCAATGTTCAACCTCGCAGCCGGATCCTATTGCCTCACCCTGACCGATGCTGCGGGATGTGCCGCCATTCCTTGTTTTACCATTGGGGCCACTTCCGGAGTGTTAGCAGAACCGCTCAACCCTGGATTGAAAATTTCGCCGAATCCTACCGCTTTTGGAGAAATAGTTTCGATAGAATTAATTGATAGCGAAGGTGTTACGCTTCGAGTATTGGATTTAGAGGGGAGAGTATTGGAAGAAAAGCGGATTGCTCCGAATACTACAGTCCAACTCCATGCAAAATGGCCATCAGGTATTTATCAGGTGGAAATTCAGACGGAATCAGGCAAAAGAGCAGTGCGGCGTTGGGTGATTTTTTGACCTGTATGTAGGGGTTCGCCTAAAAGTGCAAGTTTGCAGGGGTGGTAGTGAGGCGGTGACTTGGAGTCACCGCCTCACTTGGCCCCAGACTTTTTGAAATTTATTGGCGGACCATTTTGACCTGCTGGGCTGTTGTGTCAAAAGGATTTCCAGAGAAAAGTTGGCGATATTTTATTCTATTTCCGGTGCAAAACCTCGTAGGTTTTTAAAACCTACGAGGTTTACGTCAAGAAACGCGAAATAAAATATCGCGACAAAGTCTGCCACTTCTCTTTTGAAACAACCCCTACAGCAAAAAGCCCCGCCAATCTTCCGACGGCGGGGCTACTTTCTCCGATAAACCAAATCAAACTTTCATATTCTTTATGGACTTTAGATGCTTAGACAATGGACGTTGGATTTGATCTGTTTGTTAGATGAAAATCTCAACTTGTTCGTATCCAAGTCCAACGTCTAATGTCCAAGCATCCAAAGTCCTCTACTTCCCTTTCACCCGGTTTTTCTCGTCTTCCAGACCGGTTTTGCGCTGCCTGGCTGCTTTTATCTCATTGGAGCCAAAGCGGTAGGAAAAGTTCAGTGTCACGGTTTGACTTTCCCAATTTCCGTTGGCAATCATGCGCAGACCGGGAGAAAACAGGTTCTCGCCACGCCAGCCGGCTGTACCCAGTATGTCGCCCACGCGGACCCGGATTTCGCCTTTGTCTTTCAGGATTTTTTTCTTCAAACCTACATCCAGCGACCCTTGTGCTGAGCTGCGAAGCGTGCCCCAGAAAGCGCGGCTGTTGTACCAGCCTGAAACTTGAAAGCCAAATCCAAGGGGCAATTTGATGTTCTGTTCAGCGTATGCATTGAAGGCGTTGAAGGACTGATCCACTATAAAATTAGGCGTTTCAGGGGTGCTGAAATCGGCTCGGAAATGGCTGCGCAATCCCGTAAGGCTCACAAATCCATCCCACCATTTGGTGATGGGTGTGGGTGCATTGACAGTCAGCGTGTAGTTTTTCTGATCGGCCAGGTTTTCCTGCGTCATATAGGTGGCGCGGGTGTCGCGCACATCACGTTGCAAAATCTGGGTGAACACATCCTTCGTATGACTGTAACCCAGCGTCATCACCGGATAGCCGCCATAGGTCGGGCTGATTTCAAAGGAATTGGTGAATTGCGGGAGCAACATCGGATTGCCTTTTTGATAAGTCAATTCGTCCAATTTGTTCTCGAAAGGGTTCAAGTCCTGGTAACTCGGGCGGTCAATCCGGCGGCTGTACGTCACATTCAAACCCACTTTTGGCGTAAAAGTGTAGGTAATGGCAGCGCTGGGGAACAGTTCCGTGTAGTTGTTGGTGAACGTCGTGTCCTTTCCAATGCCTTCGTAATCCGTATTTTCCATACGAAGTCCAGCTTGCACGTTTAATTTTTTGCCGAAGGCGCGGTTGTAGTTCAAATAAGCCGCATTGGTGCGTTCGGTATAGTCCACCGAGTTGCTTTGCTCCTCACTTTTCACCGGCACTCCATCGGTAACCTTGAAAAAGTCGAAGGTGTTGGCGGTTTCCACATCTGAAATCTTGACACCCAGGCCCAAAGTACCTTTCCAAAGCCGCTGTTCGTAGTCGGCTTTAAGCGTCATAATTTGGATGTCTGTAGGTGTGTTGTTGCGGTAAATTGCTTCGCGGAGGGTTTCTGAATTGTCTGCCGAACGGTAAAAGTTGGGCTGGTAACTTGCCCCGCGAATCCGATACGCCCCGCGGTCGAGGTCAATATTGAAGGAGTGCCCGCTGGTATCCGCAAAGCGGTAGTTGAGGTTGAAATTCAGGTCATTACGATCATTAGCAGCATCGTTGGTCGCCACCAGGAGCGAATCAATGCGGTCGGCGCTGTGCAGATCACTGATTTTTGCCACACTGCTGGAATGCCAGTCACCCGGGTTAAAGCTCCCGTTTACGAGTACACCCACCGTATGTTTGGAGTTCAGAAAAAAGTCTACGCCGGTGCGGAAGCCCTTGTAGCGGTTTTCAGAATATTCCCTGTTTTTTTGGTCAAAAACGCGCCAATCCTGCCCTATTGAACCATCGGCGCGTACGTCGTCCTGCAATTGTTCGCGATAGAAATTCTGACGGTTGTGCCAATCGCCATGGTGTAGGTTGAAATTACCAAAAGCGTTGAATTTTTCACCCCGATGATTGAGGCTGATGTTGCCACCGCCTTTGAGTGTTTCGCCGTAGATACCTTCCAGACCAAAATTGCCATTGGTGCCCAGAGCCTTATTTTTTTTCAGGCGAATGTTGATGATACCCGCATTGCCCGAGGCATCGTACTTGGCCGAAGGGTTGGAAATGATCTCGATATTGGCAATGTCGGAAGCTTGTGTGCCTTTCAACAGAGCAGCCAGATCCTTGCCGTCGAGCGGAAGATCGCGACCGTCAATCATCACTTTCACAGCGTTTTTACCGCGTACGTTCACGTTTTCATTGTTGTCCACCGTCACGCCGGGGGCTTTGCGGAGCAGTTCGAGTGCATTGAGTCCTGTGGAGTTTACGGTTCCTTCCACATTGAGCACGGTCTTATCTGCCTTCACTTCCACGGGCGGGCGGCGCGCTACCACGGAGACTTCGGCGAGTTGATTTTGAGCAGCTTTCAGTTGGAGGGTTTCGAGGGTTTGATTGCCGCCATTGTACTCGAATGTTTCGCCGGAAGCCTCGCCGGCGCCGATCAGATTGGCCTTGAGAAAATACTTGCCAGCGGTTGCACCAGCCATTTCAAAAGCACCATCATCACCCGTAATAGCGCCTTTTACCAAGCTGGAATCGGCAGATTTGTGCAAGGTAACGGTGGCATACGTTGCGGGCGCTCCGTTGGGTTCTTGTATGGAGCCACTGATTTTTTGGGCAGAAACCACCGATGCGGCCAAACAGAGCGCAAACCCGCCTACGCCCCAGCCAACCAAGGCACGGCGGGTAAAAAGGCTTCGGCGGGTAAAAATTGGAAGGAAAAAAATTGATTTCATAGCTTAATTATCTGCTGGATGTTGGATTTGGGATGTTGGACATTGGACATTGGACGTTGGATGTTGGACATTGGAGGTTGGACATTGGACATTGGACATGCGCTGCTCGAGCCATCTATCATTTAACCAATCAAGTCCAACATCCAATGTCCAACGTCTATCGTCCTGAACTTGCTGCAAAGGTGTTTATTCTAGGTAACTTGCAAAACATAGAACCTACCAATGCCCAGTTCTTTAGTATGAACTGTAGTTTTTGAAGGATGAATCGTTTTTTGGGTGATCGGGTTATTTGGGGATTTGGGTACCTGGGTGCCCAAGCTTAGCCACTCGAATAACCAAATCCCCAAATAACCAAATCCTCCCATAACCAAATAACCATGCCCCAAGAGACCATACCAAGGACAAGGAGGTTACAAGGTGGCTGCACAGGAATGGTCAACAACCAGTTTGGCTAGACGAATGGACGGGGAATCGCGACAAGTGTAAGTGAAGTCTTTAATCCGGAAATAAAATGACCACGCGATTGAAGTTGCGCTTCGCAAAAATTTAGGCGGTTTCGAATAAATGTCAACCCGGGCAACACTTAAAAAATGAAACCTCATGATTGCAACACTCCCGATTCTCGCTTCATTTTCCTGAGAATACGCAAATCTGCGTACTCCATTTACGCAAACCTGCGCTCGACTGCCGCCCGGCAGCGGCCCCACCTTTGTGCTGTCAAAAAGACAAAACAAATCAACTTTCCTCAACCATGTTTAAGAAAATCACACTTTGCTTTACGTTGCTGGCATTCTTTTGCTTAAATGCAAAGGCCACCACCTACTACCTCAAAAACAACAACCCCACCCAAAACTGGAACGATCCCTGCAACTGGTACACCGACCCGCTCGACATCTCAGGGTCAGATTGCGACGGTGTGCCAGGGCTACTTGACCATGTGATTATCAATGGACATTCGTTTATCCAACTGCAAGCGCATACCACCATTTCTTCGCTGCACATGGACAATGGATACGGATGGATCAGTGGCAACTACAATCTTTACATTACCAATGACGCTCATGTCGAAAGTATGGCCATACAGAACAACGGCGAACTCCATGTTTTTGGGAATTTGTATCTTAAAGACGGCGGACTGGGCGGCACCGACACGGCCTTTGTGCATGGTACTACCTATTTTGACGGAACGACCATCACTACTAAAACCTTGGTGTTGAATGGGGGCGGAGAATGGCGTACATACCATATCAATTTGAAAAGCAATGGCAAACTGGTCGTCCCTTCTGGAGAACTGCTCACCATGACCCACCAGAATGCAAGCGGTTCCATGTTCCATACATCAGGCGGGTATTTCCACAACTATGGTACATTCCAAAAAAACTCCTCTAAAAACCTGACCCTCACCGCATTTATGGTTAGTGATGGAGGCGCGTTTTATTTTTTAGATGGTCTCACTACCATTTCTAACAACATGACCTGTACCAACACGGAGGTGAATATTGCCAATCATGCGGTAGTAGATTTTAACAATGGCACGCGCAGCTGGACCGGCTCGACTTTCAACAGCGAAGGCACCGTCTTGATGAAAGGTGGGAATACCTTTCAAGCAGACTGTTCTGCCAGTTTTGACACTTTGCAGATCTGTGGATCAGGAGGCGCTACATTCAATATCTCAATGAGCATCCCCAATTTGGTGATGAATGGCGGGGGCGTTTATTTCAATGAAGACATTTCGATCACCCATTCATTCTGGTGGAAAAGCGGCCATGTTTATGGCGGTTCTACGGTGACCTGCCATCCCCAGGCAAATCTGGTGGAAGACGGCGGCAGTGCCAGCTACACCTCCTGCAAAATTGACTTCCTTGGTGGCGCTGAATGGAAGAGTGGCAATTATGTACTCACTGCGGGTGCCGAATTGAATTTCCCTTATGGCGCAGATTTTCTCATCAATTTCAATAGTGCAGGTTCCATTGCGCTATCGTCGAGTGCTGCACCCTTGGGTGCTATCAACCTCTCTTTAGAATCGATTTTGACCAAAACAGGTTCTGGGGTGGCTACTTTAAATGTTGTGTTTAACTCGACCGGTTCAGATGTTTTGGTTTATGGCGGAGGGCTTAACCTTTATCGTGGGACGCACACGGACAGCTATTTTGAAATAAACAGTGGACTGGTGGTACAATGCACCCAAAATGGAAACTACTTCAACAACTGCAATATCACAGGGACAGGTATTTTGCGGGAAACAAACTTCCATTCCAATCTACAATCTGGCACCACGCTCGACTGTCACCTTGAAATAACAGGCGGCACGCTGACGGTTAGTTCCAACATCACACCGGCTAGTTTGAAACTTTCGGGCGGCTCCCTCATCGGAACCGGAAACATTACCTGCACGGGCAATTTCAACTGGAGCGGCGCTACAACTTTAGGCGGCAACAGTATTTTGGAAGTGCTGGGAACAACGACCGTCAGCGGTGGCGCAAAAACATTTTACAGCAAGGAGTTGAAAGTCACGGGCGGCGGCAACTGGACGGCTACGGGCAATACAGCCTTCCATTCTGCAGCAAAATTCAGAATACCTTCTGGCTCAATCTTCACTTTTGCCCATACCGCCAACATGGCATTTGTGCCCTCTACCAATCCCGACGGACAACTACTCATCGAAGGAACACTGGTCAAAACCACCACCTTCATCATTGACCTTACCGGTGAAATATTGGTCAATACCGGGCGCATCGAAGGGATTGGAAAGATGGACACGTATAACAACGCCTTCGTTCAGAACAATGATGGGGCGATTTCTCCCGGCGACAGTATTGGTACCTTGACCTGGGGTGGGCATTTTAAAAATGCGGCCACGGGAAACCTGATTTTCGATTTCGCAAAAGACCCCAATTCGGGTGTGATTTCCTTTGATCAAATGGTTTTCCAAAACAACCTTACGCTTGGCGGGGCTCTGACTGTAGTCGGCGCAGAGCCTTGCTGGGAGAATGGTACATGGGACATCATTTCGTGGACGGGCACCCGGACGGGCAGTTTTGATACGATTATTTTGCCCGAACATTATAGCCTCGTAATAGACGATGTTGCGAAAAAAATCCGCATCAGCCATAACAATGGATGCCAGGAGATGAGCCGCCCGAACGACGATCAAAAGACTGCTGCAGCGGATTTGAATGAGCGTGAAACGCCCAGTAATTCAGTGGTACAAAGCATTGATTTACAGGTGTTTCCAGTGCCCGCAAGTGATGTGCTCCATGTGCGCTTTGCAGCGCAACCAGATATTTCCACGAACATCACACTCACCAATTCAGCTGGACAACAAGTGTACGCAGAAAGTGTGAAAACCGACGACTCGAACCAATGGGCCATCCCGCTGCACGAACTTCCCAACGGGCTATATTTCTTGACCCTGCAGATCGGGACTGAAAGATCCGTCAGGAAAATCATGGTGGAACGCGGCTGATAAAATACGCAAATCTGCGTAGCCCCTTTACGCAGACTTGCTGAGGATTGCCGGTGCTTATCACCCCCACCTTTGTATCATCAAACGGAACAAACAAAATCACTTTTTAAAACAATCTCTCTGATGAAAAAGCCCAGCACTTTTAAAGCCTCCAGCAGCCTGATCGGCGCAGTTATATTGGTCAGCCTGTTTGGCACAGTCGCTATGACCAGTTTAGATGCTCTTACTGACTTGTATGCAGTTTTTAAAAGCCAATGGAGCCAGTTCACAGGAAGCCTCTCGATGATGCAGCCGCACCGCACGGTGTTCCCCTAACTGTACCGGCGACTTTAGTCGCAGGAAAAAACGTCACAATCATTTCATTATCAATACTAAACCCGGGGCGCAACCCGCCACGGAAAGCCATAACTCTTTTCACTCTAAAACTTTTTCACACTATGAAAAACTTGATTTTCAGCACTTTGACCCTGCTCTTCGTGAGTCTTTTCTCCTTCAACGCCACCGCTCAAACTTCCAAAGAAGAAGCCTCCCTGCTCAAAATGTGGGATGAAGTTTGGCAAGCCTACGAAACTGGTAACGAAGCCAAAATGTGGTCTTTCTACACCGAAAATGCTTGCGAAATCTATCCTGACGGCAGCAGCATTTGCGGCGCAAAGGCCATCAAAGAAGGCTACGAAATGTTCAAAACCATGATGGAAGGCACGCCCACCTGGAGCATGACAAAGCCAACGATAACCTTCCTTGGCTCCGAGGTGGCACTGCTGATCGCTGACGTCACTGCCGACATCAAATTAAAAGGTGGCCAGCAAATCGGCGGCAAGTCGAAGTTCGCAACCGTGGTTCACAAAGTCAAAGGCCAATGGCTGATTGCGTTCGATAGCCAGACACCGGTGATTCCGATGCCGGATGCAGGTAAATAAGTCTTTCCAAACCTGCCCGTCCTACGGCTTTAAGTCGTAGGACGGGTAATTCCATTCTTGCAAATTCACCATAAAATTCCACTTATGAAACAAGCCATTGATCTCCACAAGATTGGAGAAAAACTCGAATTCAACGATGCTCGTGAGCGTACCAGAGACAACGCAGCGAAGGCATCATGACATTAGCCTCAGGTAAAAAAGGCCCTGGCTCACATAAGCATACCCTTCATTGTAAAAACAATCTACAAAATGAACAATCGAATATTATTTGGTTTTATCGCCGCATTTCTCGGCGCCCTTGTTTTCGCTTTTGGCGACCTCCTCATTCCCCAAGAAGGGCTGTACTTTGAAGCAGCCGAAAAACCCGACGAATTTGCCCGCTTCGTCACTACTGGAAATTACAAAATCTGGGCGATGCGTGGACTTTTCGGAGTATTCTTTGAGATGTTTGGGGTGCTTTCCATCTACCTCGCCCTCCGAAATAGCCGCTTCGAAAACCTTGCTTTCTGGGGTTTTGTGCCTTTTATGGTACATGTGGCCATCGGTTTTGGGCTGTTTTCTGTACTATATTTCATGTTTCCTGCACTTGGTCAGTTGCACTTGTCGGGCACCGCACAAGCCACACAGTTTGCAGCGATGGAAGGCGGGCTACAAACGACTTTTCTAATCGTGGGAAGTGTGGTTTGGATATTGGCGCTGATCCTGCTTTCCATAGCCATTTGGAAAGACAAAACCACGCTGCCAAAATGGTCAGGCATTGTGATGACGCTCGGCTTTTTACTAATTGGTTCACCGGGCCAAATGATGCAGTTCATCGCCAACCTGATATGGGGACTTGCTTTTTTATGGATGGCGATTCATTTCAAAAAGAACTCGGGTAAGGACGGTCAAACGGTTCGCCAGGGTCAAGCCGTTGAATCAAAGTGAGACAGTCACTCAAAGTCACCGCCTCACTATTACACAAAAAAATTCTAACAACATGAAAAAGATACTCAAATGGACAGGCGGAATCCTCGGCTTATTCATTTTGATGGCGGCCGGAACAGCCTTCTACCTCTGCAACACCGCCCAAAACCGACTTGCCAAAAAATATGACGTGCAGCCAAAGGCCATTCTAATCCCTTCGGATTCGGCCTCCATCAAAGCCGGGAAAAAATGGGCTTCCGTGCTTTGTTCCAACTGCCATGGAGAAAACCTTGCGGGCACCAGGTTTTTCGACTCGCCGGATCTCGGCACCATCTCCGCGCCCAACCTCACGCCAGGAGGCATTGGCAAATTATACACCGACCTTGATTGGGATCGCGCCATCCGTCATGGCGTGGCCAAAGAAAGCCGTCCACTCCTCATCATGCCATCTAAAGACTTTCAGTACATGAGCGACGAGCATGTGGGTCAAATCATTGCCTATTTGAAAACACTGCCAGCAGTGGAACAATCATGGGAATCGCCCAATACCACTTTCCTGTGCAGTATTCTTTTCCAAATAGGTGCCTTCGGCGATGCACTGAATGCGGAAACCATTGATCATGCCAAACCAGCGCATTATGCCCCAGCACGGGGAACAACCGTGCAATATGGCGATTATCTGGTGAAAATCAGTGGTTGTCGCACCTGTCATGGTCCTCAACTCAATGGCGGCAAAGACCCCAACCCTGAAGCGCCCATGGGCCCAAACCTCACACCCGGAGGCAGTTTGCCAAGTTGGGGTGCTGAAGGTTTTGTAAAAACGATGCACACAGGAATCACCCCTTTGGGCAAAGAAATTAACGGGAAATTCATGCCCTGGAAAGAAATCGGTCATTACGACGAAGATCAGTTACAGGCCATTTATGCCTACCTGATGTCGTTGCCGAAATTAGAAATGGCTGCAATCAAAAACTAACATCATGCAATACCAACTTCCATTCTCTATCGAAACCAAATACGGCGAAAAAATCACGTTCCTCCGCATGGAGGGCAACAAACTGTTGCTCGAAGGTTTTTGCGCACCCATGGCCGGACCTGGCTTTCATACCCACCTGCGCCAAGATGAGGGCGTAACCGTTGTAAAAGGCAAAATCGGCTACCAAATCTTTGGCGAAGCGGAGCAATTCGGTGGGGTCGGCGACAGCGTGACTTTCAAACGCGGCGTACCACACCGTTTCTGGAATGCCGGTGAGGAAGAACTGCACATCACGGGCTGGATTGATCCTGCGGAAAACGTGATTTTTTTCCTCTCCACCCTCTATGATGCACTCAACCAGGGTACTGACAAAAGGCCCGAAATGTTTGACGGGGCGTATCTCTCTTGCCGCTACCGCAACGAGTACGACGTGCCGGACATGCCGGGTTTTGTCAAAAAAGTGATTATGCCCATCGCCTATTTTATTGGCAAGCTGACGGGAAAATACAGCAAGTTCAAGGATGCGCCGCAGCCGTTTTGAGTGGAATAAACGTCCTTTTATTTTCACAATTCAACACCAAAATCATGGTTACTGAAATCACCCTTTGGGCAACTGTCCTGCTCTTCACCATCCACTTTGGGGGCCATATTTTTGACAAAATAGCCATCATCCCCAACTGGAACAGCGGGGAAATAGACGACATGCAGCGCAACAAAGCCTTTTTCCGCAAAGGCCAGATCCGCACTTTTTTTGGTTGGATGCACCTGACTTGTTTTTTGTTTTCATTGGTCGCCATGATTCTGTTGTGGGGGCATGAAAGCCAAGCAGCATTGTATTCCAAATTGGCTTTTGGGCTCAATTTTGCCTCTAGCATTTGGAGCATCGTTTACTTCGTGCCGATGAACAAATATTTTGAAGGTCAGGAGTATGAAGCCGCAACCTTGCACCGATTGGTGAAACGCTGGACAATGGCGAACCACCTGCGATTTGTGTTGCTTTTGATTGCATTGGGGCTGGCGATTGCTGCTTTTGAATATTACAGGGTTGAGACCTAAAAACTTTCCTCTCGCCCCAAATACCCACCCCGGGCCTGCCACAACGGGTCGGCGTTTTCCAGCCGTTTGCGCACCGCTTGGTCATAGTCCAACCGCTCATACTTTTCGGCACGAGCACGCACTTGTGTATTGAAATCGTAATTTTTAAGCGAAGGATAGCGGTCGCCCAATTCTTTTGGCACATCGGGCAGGATGTAAAGCACAATGCCATTTGTTGGCTTGGTGATTACCTCCCAGTTGATGTTGGGATTGCCATTTCGGGCACGTGCGAAGGCCAGCAAGTCAAAGTCGCCAATACAGTTCACCGCGATGGCTCTATTGTTGGCAGCTGTGGTGGCCAAAAGGTCAAACGTCGGTTCTGGCAGCGAAGCAGGCACGGCTGGGTAGAAGTTGTCGCTTAAATAGTTATAGCCGTCTACATTCCCGGAAGGCCCATTGGTTTGTAGGCGGAACATGTCAATGTAAGGTCGGTTTGGATCAAAAAGGTCATTGTTCACCGGTTCAAAAATCGCTACTGAATTGTAAGCTGGCACGAATCCCCCGGGCGCCCGGAGTTGTTCGCTGAGCGGGAAAAATTCCAGTTTCGAAGTGTCTATAACCCCGTCCAGTTTATAGTCCCAACTGGTCACAAACGGCAGCCCCAAAGGGATGGGCGGGGAAAGGTTTAGGATCATTTGAGAAGCGTCAATAACGTTGGCATCGAGGGTCTCGCCTGCATTGTTGAAAATTAAAAATCGCCAGAAGTGTTCTCCATTGATCAGTACACGCATCCAAAAACTGCCGGTGTTGTTCACCAAATACTCGCCCTTATAATTGTTGTTGGCTTGTGGGCGGGAGAAGGTCAATGCATCTGCAACAGTAATAGAATCAAGCGATGTAAAGCCTGTGAGGGTAAATTTCAACATCGTTGTCCTTTTAAAATAAAGGTCTCGGAGGTTGATGTGTTGTCCACTCGACAGGTTAGTATAGGTAGTAAGTGTCAAAGAGGTGTCTTTGATCCCAGATCCGGGGGCTTCGAGGGTAGTAACTCTTAAAATCGTGCAATCGAAGCGGTCGTTCGGACTGCTTCCAGGCACTTGCACCTGGGCAGTGTCTTCGTTTGGAAGCCAACGAAACGCAACCGTTTCGCCATCGGCATTGGAAAGGAAAAGTGCGTATTTGGCCTGGATCTCAAAATAGTCGTTTTTAACAAAGATTCCAAAAACGGGATCGGGATCAGGATCAAGGGGCGTTTTGGCCTTGTTACAGGAAAAAAGGATGAAAAACGCGAGCGCGGGAAGCGCAGCGGTGCGTAGGATGTTCATGCGTAAATCGGTTTTAAAAACTGTCTGAGTAAAATATGCGAGGTTTGCGCCACAAAATTAACGCATTTTCTCGTATGAAATCAATAGCAGTCTATTGCGGTGCCAATAAAGGCAACCAGCCATGGTTTGAAGAAGCCGCCACGGAGCTCGGTAAAACCCTGGCTCAACGTAATATTCGGGTCGTTTTTGGAGGTGGAAGCGTGGGCCTCATGGGGGTGCTTGCCGATGCCGTCCTGGCCGAAGGCGGCCTGATCACGGGCATCATTACCCACCAACTCAATGGCTTGGAACTTGGACATCCCGGTGTGAAGGATATGATTGTGGTAGATACTATGTCCGCACGCCGTGACTTGCTCATTCGCGACACCGATGGAGTCATCACACTGCCCGGCGGCTACGGTTCCATGGACGAACTTTTTGAAGCACTTACCCTGGCCCAACTCCAGCAATATAAAAAACCCATCGGTCTCCTGAGCCTGCGAGGTTACTACGATCCCCTCCTGCACATGCTCGATAATATGGTCGAAAACGGTTTTCTAAAAGAACAAAATCGTCGGCTCTGCATTGCCTCCGACACAATTCCCGGTCTGCTTTCCGCCATGGAGCGTTACGAACATCGGGCACTCGATAAATGGCACTGATTGGGGATTTGGTGATGGGGGGATTTGGTTGTTTGGGGGCTTCGGGCTTGGTATTTGTGGCCTCAAACGGCAGGCATAAATACCAAGCCCGAAGCCCCCAAATAACCAAATCCCCCCATCACCAAATCCCCAAATAAACGAATCCCCAAATAAACGAATCCCCAATGCTACATCACTCCATTGTGCGTCTCAAAAATCACCGCAATCACGGTTTGGCCTACGGCTTTTAGCACGTTTTTATCAATGATGTTGATATTGTCTGCGTGGGTATGATGGTGGTCTCCGAATGGGCTTTTGCCGTGGTTGGGCATACTTATGATGTCAATCATGGGGATTTGTGCACCCCGTATCACAAATAGGTGGTCATCCGTAATGCCCGGACGATCTTCATTGATGAAGTATTCGCTGTAGCCGAGCGATTGGGCTTTATTCCATACTTTCTCCACCGTTTGGGGGGCTACTTCCCTTGAAATACCTTCTTTGTAAAACCGTGCGCCTTTGGCCCCTACTAAATCGAGTAAAATAGCATAATAGGGCGAATAGTTTGGGCGGTGCAAGTTTTTAGCCCAATGTTGTGAGCCCAGGCACCAGGTTTCAGGAGCGCCATCGTCATCACCATTGTCCTCCAAATCAAAACAAATCAGGTCTACACCAATATCTACCGGGTGGTTTTTAAGCGTGCGGGCTAGTTCCAGCAAGATACCCACCCCGCTTGCGCCGTCATCGGCTCCGTCAATGGCCTTGTTGGTGTCCTTGATGTCTTTGTCTGCCTCGTTTCGGCTGTCCCAGTGCGCGGCGATACAGATGCGTTTTTGGGCCTCTGGCTTGTATTGTGCGATGATATTCACGCCATTAAAAGTCCCTCCCTTGTAATAAGGTGCTTGTACTTTCTGCTCGATCACGGTAAACCCATACCGTTTGAATTCACTGACGAGCCATGCTGCGCATTTTTTGTGCGCAGGCGTGTTAGGCACCCGAGGCCCAAAATCTACCTGTTTTTTTATAAAAAGGAATGCCGAATCCGAGTTGAAATCTGGCACTGCGATTTGTGGAATGTTGGCCTTGGGTGCTGCAATGGGGGGAGGTATGGCTGGTGCCGGTTTTTTGTTCAAATAAGGCTGAATAATGTAAAAAACGGCGCAAAGCAGCAGCAGTGCGAAGAGAATGTAGGCCAGTATGGGGCGCTTTGACTTTTTTTGCATGGGAAAAATTGAATTTGCTGGCGCAAAGAACGTGGATTTTGTTGGGGTATTGGATAGCCTAGGCTCGAACCTAAGATTGATTTTGTTGGGTAGCTTTGGACATAACTCGGCAACCTGAATAACCCTTTTCAAAAACTGCGTTTTCATCTTCGGCAAGCAATTTTCAGACACACTCTAGCATCGCTCCCAGGGCCAAAACGGCTTAATTTTCACCACTTCAATGCCTTCCGCTACCTGTTCAAACCAGCGCAGGGGAGCTTGTATCTTATCGCCCGTCTGGGTGTCGCATTTAAAAAACAGATAATAAAGTTGCAGGCAATGCCCCACACGCGAAAGCAGCGAATCCAATTGGCTGTGTGGCGAAGGGCGGCGGCGTTGTGAAAGCCATTTGTAATAAGCGTCGTCGTGGGTCTCTATGACATCCAAAACCACCGGGTCACTCGTATATCCTTCCATGAATTGTCGGGCAAGCAAACCGTGGCGTTTGGTCCAGTCGCGCGGGCGCGAGCGGCTTTCCGCGTGTTTGAACGTGTCATGGGCCAGGGCGATGAGCCGCAGGCGAGAGCGGTCTTCCGGGCTGAGATTGGGGAGGTCGGCGATATTGTCGAGTACTTCGCGCACATGGAGTGCTACTTTGCCTTCAGGGTGGCCAAAACGTGGTTCGCCCCACCGAAGCCCATGGCAAAATTCGGGTAACGCAAGCAAGTGTCGCTCCAGATCTGTTTCTGGGCGGAGCAGGCGTTTGATCGAATCTGGTCCATACAAATAACGGTTAGTCACGGGCGTTTGTCTATGTAAGAGGACGGTTTGTCGGAGTGCGAAAACATCGGCTGGTCGGGGATCGTTTAACCCTTTTGACAAACAATTATCAAGTAATCATTGCAACTGGTTAACGTCCCGTTAAAACAAAACATTCTGACAGCAAAGACGCCGTCTCCTCGTTTTACCTTGGCTTTCATCAAAAAATTAAACTTTGAACAATGAATAAATTGTGGTCAACTCTACTCGCGGGCGCTACGGGCGGACTTGTCACCTTGGGCGCGGCAAAAATGCTTGAAATCCCGCAATCGGCCCAAGTCCCCGAGCAGCAAACTTACTCCAAACAAGTGAACTACGGCGGTTCTCCTGTACCCTTTGACTTTACTAAAGCCGCTGAACGCGCCATGCCCTCGGTGGTGCATATCAAAGCCTCCGAAAGCAGGGAGTCCGCCATTCAACGCCAACGTGAAAACCGCTACTCCAATCCCTTCCAATACTTTTTTGGCGATAGTTATGGCTACGAACAACAGCCCCGCTCCGGTACGGGCTCTGGGGTGATCTATACCGAAGACGGCTATATTTTGACCAACAACCACGTCGTAGAGTTTGCCGACGAATATGAGGTAACCCTTCACGACAACCGCGAATTTCGTGCCCGCCTGGTAGGCCGTGACCCCAATACGGACATGGCGGTCATTAAAATTGAAGCCAAAAACTTGCCAGCATTCGAACTCGGCAACTCCGACGATGTCCGGGTGGGCGAATGGGCGCTCGCGGTTGGAAACCCTTTTGACCTGACTTCTACAGTTACCGCGGGTATCGTCAGCGCTAAGGGCCGCGATATTGACATTATCAAAGGGGGGAAAGCCATTGAGTCTTTCATTCAAACCGATGCAGCCGTAAACCCTGGCAACTCTGGGGGGGCATTGGTAGATGTGAACGGCAATCTCATCGGCATCAATTCGGCCATTGCTACACCGAACGGCGTTTTTGCGGGTTACTCCTTTGCTATCCCGATCAACCTGGTGAAGCGCATTGCAGATGATTTGGTGAAATATGGTGAATATCGTCGCGCCTATCTTGGCGTAAACGTAGCCACGATGGATTCCCAAATTGCTAAGGAAAATGGAATAACATTCACACAGGGTGTCCTGATTGACAGCCTCGACCCGGAAGGTTCTGCCGCCTTGGCAGGGGTGCAAGAAAAGGACGTGGTGACCAAAGTAAATGGCAAAAACGTGACAACCACTTCTGAACTAATGGAACTCATTGGGCGTTCTAAAGCAGGTGAAACGATGACAATCAATGTGATACGAGACGGAAACTCCCGTGAAATACCCGTAAGACTCAAGACCCGGGGCAACAACTGACCGAAATAGGCGTTACATAGCCTTACAAAGATAAAAAGTTGGTTTTTCGTTTTGTTTTGATGTGCCGGCCCTTGCGCAATGCAGGGGTCGGCTTTTTTAGTGCCTATGAAATACCAACTTCACGACCCTCGAAATCGTGAAGTTGGTATTTCATCGGTACTTATAGAAAAAAATCCGCGCCTTAAGCGTTATTCGGCCAATTCCCTGTTGCAACTTTGCACCACGCTTGCCATGCCAATGTGCCTTTACTGTGTTCTTTTTTTGCACATGGTCACGCCCGAACATTCGGGATCAAAATCAAAAATTTATGAACAGAACTCTGCTCTTAGTAGCACTATTCCTTGTATTAGGCGGCACTGCCTGGTATGCCCTTTCAAAAAAGAAAAATCAGACGGGCACCCATGTTTCTTGGGACATGGATTTTCCGGTAAAGGACCCTGAAAAAATTGGCAAAATCTTCCTCGCAGACCGGGAAGGCCACACCGTCACGCTAGAGCGAAAAGGTAAAAGCTGGATTTACAACGGCAAATTCCCTGCCCGCCCTAGCGCTGTGGAAACATTAATCGAAACCATTTCGAGGGTAAATGTGCTCAATATCCCCGCGCATGGTGCCGTGCCAGGCATGGTCAAAGAATTGGCTGCGATTGGCATCAAGGTTGAAATTTATGACCGCGAGGGCAAAAACATGAAGACCTATTACGTAGGTGGTATTACGAATGACGAACGCGGCACGGTGCTGATGATGGATGGTGGAGAACAGCCCTATGTGACCCATCTCCCTGGGTTTATTGGCCAAATCCGAATACACTATCTTATGGGCGATGATAATTGGCGCGATAAGGCCATTTTTCGGGAAAAACCGGAAGAAATCCAGTCGGTGTCCGTGGAATATCCGCAACGCAAAAGCGAGTCGTTCAAACTGGAAAAAGCGGGCGAAGCGTCTTATGACGTAAAGCCTTTTTTCGGCACTACCACGGAAATGAATACGCCACAACGCAAAGGTGTTGCAGAAGCTTATCTCGTTCAGTTTGAAAGCCTTGTAGCAGAAGCTTTTGAAACAGAGAACCCGCTCCGCGATTCCGTAAAAGCCTTGGTGCCGTTTGTCATCCTCACGATGAAAAAGACCGATGGTGTAGAGAAAAAGGTTCGTTTTTGGCCCGTGGAAGTAAAAATGTCGCGCGCAGGCGGTTCGTTCGTGGATCGTTATTTCACCGATGTCAACAACGAGGATTTTATGCTGACGCAAGACCGGGTATTCGGCCCCCTTTTTCGCGGCTACGATTTTTTCTTTGAAGGGATTCCAGAGAAGAAGCGGCTGAGGAATTAGACGTTGGACATTGGACATTGGGACGTTGGACATTGGGACGTTGGACATTAGGACGTTGGACATTGGACATTGGACATTAGGACGTTGGACATTGGGACGTTGGACTTGGGAATGCCTGGGATCAAGTCCAACATCCAACCTCGAGTGTATAAAATCCGTCCAATATCCAACGTCCCAATGTCCAACGTCCAATGTCCCAATGTCCAACGTCCCAATGTCCAACGTCCCAATGTCCAACGTCCCAATGTCCAATGTCCAAAGTCACTTAGTCCGCTTCGGATTGTCCTTCAAAAACCCTTTCCAGTCGGAATAGGATTTTTTCCCAGCCAAGCCGGGACTGCTGGATTGATACCAATGGCAGAGGGCTGTGGCCAGGGCATCGGTAGCGTCAAAGTATTTTTCAGAAAACTTGGTATGCAGTATATTCTCCAACATGCCTGCCACTTGTTCTTTGGATGCATTGCCGTTGCCAGTCACCGCACTCTTTATTTTTTTGGGCATGTACTCCGTGATAACCAGGTGATTGACCATGCCGGCTGCGATGGCTACCCCTTGTGCCCTTCCCAGCTTGAGCATAGACTGCACGTTTTTGCCAAAAAAAGGCGCTTCAATCGCCATTTCTGTAGGTAAGTGCTGGCGGATTATGTCTTGTACCTGTTCGAAAATGTATCGGAGTTTCAGCGTATGATCGTCGCTACTGATGTGTGCAAAGGTTATGACCCCTATTTCGATCACTTTCACCACTTTCTTGTCGGCATCAATAATGGCAAACCCCAGCACATTGGTGCCGGGGTCTATGCCGAGTATACGTTTAGGAGAATCCATTGCTAAGTGTTGAGTGGTAAGTGTTTAGTGATGTGGAAGTATCACTTATCACTCAACACTTACCACTAAAATTACTACATGATCCGTGCTCCTTCCGGTATCATCGCCCCTTTTTTGATTACCACCACGCCATCGCGGATGACATATTCGTCGGCGTCCGTGTCGGGCAAGTGATCGCCCCCTTTGATAACAACGTTGTTGCCGATGCGGCAGTCTTTGTCAAGGATGGCGTGTTCAATATGGCAGTAATGACCTACACCCAGCGGAATGTCCTCTTGTTGGGTGGCGATTTCCTGCAAGGTTTGGTATATATCATTGCCCATCACGATAGAGTCTTTGATGACGGTGTTCTCGCCAATTCGAGACCGCAAGCCGATGATCGAACCTTCAATGACCCGGGCGTGGATGATGGAGCCTTCAGCAATAAGGGCACGGTTGAGTTGGGTGCCACCGTAGAATTTGGCTGGCGGCAACATACGGCCACGGGTGTAGATCACTTTTTGAGAATCAAAAAGGTTGAAAGGTGGAATGTGGTCTGTAAGTTCGATGTTGGCTTCGAAAAAAGAGCGGATGGTACCAATGTCAGTCCAATAGCCTTCATATTGGTAAGCCGCTACTTTGCGTCCTTCTGAGATGGCGGTGGGTATAATTTCCTTACCAAAATCGGTGGCGTCTGGATAATTGTCAAACAGGTCGGCCATGGCTTTCCGATTGAAAATGTAAATGCCCATGGAAGCCAGGTAGTTGCGGCCACGCTTTTTGTTGAGCGGACTTACCTCGCTGGCCCAATCGGGCAACACATCGGCATTGGGCTTCTCGATAAAGCGCGGGATGTAGCCTTCGCTGTTCACCTTCATGATGCCAAACCCGGTAGCATCCCTTGCGTCAACGGGTATCGTAGCGATGGTGACATCGGCCTTTTTTTCGATGTGGTGATTCACCATGGCCTCAAAATCCATCTGATAAAGTTGATCTCCAGAGAGGATGAGGATGTAATCGAATTCGTGGCGCTCATAGTGCTTTCGGCTCTGGCGCACGGCATCGGAAGTGCCCTGGAACCAGCCGGAATTGCCAGGCGTTTGTTCGGCAGCAAGGATGTCTACAAACCCCTGAGTGAAATGGTCAAAGTTGTAGGCGTTCTTGATATGGGCGTTGAGCGAGGCAGAGTTGTACTGCGTGAGCACGAACATCCGTTTCACCCCCGAGTTGATGCAATTGGAGATGGGGATGTCAATCAAGCGGTATTTACCACCGATGGGCACCGCAGGCTTGGAACGTTTTTCCGTGAGTGGGTAAAGGCGGCTCCCGGCGCCCCCGCCGAGGATGAGACAGATCATTTTTATCATGGCAGGTGTGTTGTTATTGCTGATTTGATTCCAAGCAAACGTACAGCAATACGCGTATTTGCCAAATTATTTTTCTGAGTTCTGTCAGATCATTTTTACTTCATACCGACGGAGTGCTTGTTAATATTGCTGTCAATTTGATAGTCTCACCAACAATAAACGGCTGAACGCAACTCTATTCGTTTCTCAGGCCGCCGCATACTCCGTATATTTCCTATAAGTAGGTGGCTGCATCCCTAACACAATATCTGATTTTGACACACCCCGGCGCAGAAGCTCCTCCGCTACGCGGGTTTCGGTCCAGTTGGATTGTATCCAGATTTTGCCGTCGGGCTTGATGTCAAAATGTAGCAAAATGTTTTCAATCCGGTCATCCTTATCCCAGCCGATGCGGATCAGTTGGAAGTGATTTCGGTCAGTGTCCGCAAGGATTTGGTCTTCCATTTCCGGGTTGCCTGCATGCTCTCGTACATACTCTTCGAGAAGCCCAATAAGCAACTGCTGATGATGCTGGATTTTCTCTTTTATTGTTGCCATGACATTTTCAAAGTTTCTACATTCTCTATTTTTAAAAGCGAAAGTAGGATTTTTTCTTACCCCACCTATTGGCAAGCGTTTCTGAGAAGTGACACTTTTTAAAAAAGTGTTACTTCTTTACACGCCCCTTCTTCTTCACCACGGTTTCGCGATTTTCTACTGATGTCTCTGATTCCTGTTTGCTCGCAGGAGGCGCTGTCTCTTGTGCCTTCACCGGCGCCACCCTTCCCCCAATCCGCTGATACACACTGAAGTACCTTCCCACTGTATTCTCCCAGGAAAAATCAACTGCCATGATGCGTTGGCGCAACATGGCCACGATGCCGGGTTCGTTGTGCCACATGGCTGCGCCCCGATGAATGGCGTGGCCGATGTCACTCAGGGTAGCCTGGTCGAACCGAATACCTCGCCCGTTGCCATCTGGCTCAGCGATGTCAGGCACCGTGTCTTTCAGGCCGCCAACGGAGCGCACAATCGGGATGGTGCCGTAGCGCATGGCGTACATCTGGTTCAGGCCACAAGGTTCAACGCGGGATGGCATGATGAGAAAATCAGAACCCGCATAGATTTGATGTGCGAGTGCTTCATTGTAATCAATCACTGCATTCACCCGACCCGGATATTGGTGCGACATGGCACGGAACTCATTTTGCGTCCAAGTCTCGCCTGTGCCCAGCACGAGGAACGTGGCTGAACCACCCGCATGAATATAATTGCGGTAAGCATCCGGCAACAAATCCGAACCTTTTTCGCTCACCATGCGTCCGATGAAACTTACCATGGGCAAATGCTCCGGCAAGCCAAACCACTCGCAGAGTACTCGCTTGTTTTTTTGCTTAAAGGACTGTTGACTGTCGACCGTTGACTGTTGACTGTTGGCTTCACCCGCCGAAGTCTTGACGGAGGAGGGTTCCAGCCTAAATTGAAGGGCCGCATCCGTGGAGGGGTCCCACACTTGCGCGTCTATACCGTTGATGATGCCCCATTGTTTTTGCCATTCCAGCCGGAAAAGTGGCTCTAATCCCAGGCTGCTTTCATGGAGTTCGTAGAGATAACTTTCGGAAACCGTCGTGACGGCCCAGGCACATTTAATGGCAGAGGCCATGGGATTCACCGCGCCATTCCAGTCCAGATAACTCCGTGCCCAGGCATCGTAATAAGGCAGAATGTTGTGATTTTTCCAGCTGAACGCGCCCTGATATTGACCATTGTGGATGGTAAAAACCGTGGGTGTTTCTGCCAATGCCCGAAAATCGGGAGAGAATTTTGCCATAAACGGGATAAGTCCCGTGTGATGATCGTGGCAATGCAGCACACGCGGCCGCTCGTGTTCAGGAAAGGAAATCACCCATTGCAACACCGCTTGTTGAAACACCAGATAGCGCTCTATTTCATCCCCGTAAGCCCAGCCACCGGGGTCGTTGTAAATGCCCGGACGGTCGTAAAGGCCTGGGATATCCACCACAAAAAATGGGAACCCAAGTGCATTGCTTTTTTCCTGCTGCACCGAAAAATGAATGGTCCGCCAATCGGAGCGAATGGCGCCGCTGTACACCGTGACCCACTCGCGCCCATTAATCCATTTGAGGTCGTACTTTGGAATAACGGCAGCCGAAAGTACGCCCGCCTGGGTCATGTACTTGGGCAAGGAGCCGACCACGTCACCCAAACCACCTGTTTTAGCAGCAGGATAACACTCGGCAGAAATGTGTAGGACTTGTATCATAGTGCGGAAGGGTTGAAAATGTTGAGGGGTTGAGAATGTTGAGGTTTACACTCAACATTCTCAACCCCTCAATATTCTCAACCAATTTGCTTGCCTCCAAAGATAGATTCTACGAAGGCACGTTTATTGAATATTTGCAGCTTATCAATGCTTTCGCCCACGCCGATGTATCGGATAGGGATTTTGAACTGGTCGCTGATACTGATGGCCACGCCACCTTTGGCGGTTCCATCGAGTTTGGTGAGGGCGAGGCAGGTGATGGGGGCTACTTCGGTGAATTGTTTGGCTTGTTCTTGCGCGTTTTGGCCGGTGCTCGCATCCAATACCAAGAGCACATCGTGCGGGGCGCCGGGCAGTTTTTTCTCCATGCTGCGGTGTATTTTTCCCAATTCCAACATGAGGTGGCTCTTGTTGTGCAAGCGCCCAGCCGTATCAATAATGGCCACATCGCAGTTGTTTTCGAGCGCATATTGGGTGGTTTCGAAGGCTACTGCGGCAGGGTCGGCGTTCATACCTTTAGAGTAAAAATCGCAACCTACACGGTCGGCCCAGATTTTGAGTTGATCTACCGCTGCGGCGCGAAAGGTGTCGGCAGCGCCCAGTACCACCTTGTGTCCGCGTTGTTTGAATTGCCAGGCTAATTTGCCGATGGTGGTGGTTTTACCCACGCCATTTACGCCAATAACCAGCAGGACATACGGTTTTTTGCCCACCGGGATGTCAAAATCTTCCACATCCTCCGTATTATTTTCGGCCAGCAAGTCTACGATTTCGTCGCGCAGAATTTCGTTGAGTTCTCCGGTGTTTATATACTTATCGCGGCTGACTCGGGCTTCTATGCGTTCGATGATTTTTATAGCGGTATCCAGGCCAACATCGCTGGAAATCAGGATATTTTCTACTTCATCGAGCACCTCCACGTCCACCGTGCTTTTGCCTGCAATGGCTCTGCCCAATTTGCCAAACAGCCCCTCTTTCGTTTTTTCAAGCCCCTTGTCGAGGTCTTGTTTTTTCTCCTTGTTGAAAAATTTGTCAAAAAAGCCCATTGTGAGTGGTTTGATGGTTTAGATTGTTTAGCGATTAGAGTGGCCGTCCAATGTCTAATGTCCAGGGTCCAATGTCCTCTATTTCCAGGTCTCCCCGTGCGTGCGTTTGAGCGCGTCCATAAGGTTCACTTTTTGCCGGCGCGACACTTCGATGCTATCGCCGTTTTCCATGATGAGATAACCGCCCTCGCCTTTGATATAGGTTTTCATAAAATTCATGTTCACGATGTGCTTTTTATGCACCCGCACGAAATTGAAACTGGTCAGCGCGTCTTCGTAAGCTTTTATGGTGCGGCTGGCAGTGATTCGATTGCCGCCGTTAAGCAAAAAATGGGTGTAATTATTTTCTGCTTCAAGCCGCGTGATGTCGGCAAGGCGCACGAAATGCACCCCGTCCATGGCCGAAATGCCGATCTTATTGAAGGCATTGGGTGCATTGGGGTTATAGGTTTGTTGGAGCACCTCCAGACGAGCTTTTGTTTCCGTGTTTCGGGGCTTTATCCGGCTCACGGCACGGATCAATTCTTCGCGCTCGATGGGTTTTGTAACATAGTCAATAGCCGCAAACTCAAAAGCTCGGATGGCATACTTATCAAATGCGGTAACGAAAATAATGTCAAAAGGCAGTTCTTCCAGTTGTTGTAATGCCTGAAAAACAAGTCCGTCTGGCAAACTGATGTCCAGAAAAGCAACATCGAAGCGGTTGTTGCGATCGTCGGCTAAGCGAAGAAAATCGGCATTGGATCCCCCCTCCGCCACCACGTCCACGTCAGGGCAACACATACGGAGCAGGTTTTTGAGGTTTTCCAAGCCTTCTGGCTCGTCTTCGATGATGAGTGCACGGGTGAGCATGGGCGGTATCGGTGAATGGTGAAATTGTGATTGGTGATTGGTGATAGGTTGGAATGGTAATTGCCCGCCTTCGCATTTACTCGCCTTAGTTTTTGACGGCGGCGAAGGGCTTCGGCGGGTGAACTGCAAAAATCCGTTTTTAATTTAAAAAAGCCCCCCGAAGTTCTTGAAAACTTCGGGGGGCTTCGATTTTATATTAAAAAAGCGTGGTGCGGTGGTGAAATTTACGATTTACGATTTTGGATTTACGATTCAGACATGGCTAAGGGTCGCCGCAATCGTAAATCCAAAATCGTAAATCGTAAATTAGAACTCCCGAATCTTCAACCGGACTCCAAATCTAATACTATCCAGGTTGTTCAATTTGCGCAGACTTTCCACGGAAGTGGCGTATTGCCGGGCAATGTCTTCCAGCGATTCGTTCCGACGAACGGTATGGTATTGATACTGCTTTTCGCGCGGGTCTTGTTTTTCTTCCTGAAACACTG